>Ga0114922_10000712_pt1 | contig 32049 bp, 33 predicted proteins | sample AartaG_FD_100975 | JGI IMG/M metagenome (GOLD analysis project Ga0114922, IMG submission 100975) | Deep subsurface microbial communities from Aarhus Bay to uncover new lineages of life (NeLLi) - Aarhus_00045 metaG | ecosystem: Environmental > Aquatic > Marine > Oceanic > Sediment | place... | reverse complement strand
GGAAAGGGAAAATCAGGTATGCCGCTTGTGACAGTACAGCAAGGTGTAGGGGTCTGCATCTTTGCTGAGAAGGTGGACCATTCGCTTGGGCGAGAGCCGTGCACGCGGATCACCACCAGCCCGGACGAGCGTGCGGGCCGCTGGATAGGTACGAGCAAGTGCGGCGGGGAGTGCGGGATTCACACGCGACCGCTCAAGTTGGACTACCAGATATAAGGAGACAGGCAGATGAAGATAGCGAACGACGTAACCGAACTCGTCGGCAACACGCCTCTCGTCCGGCTCAACCGCTTGGGCGAGGGCTTGCCCGGCAGGGTTGTGGGCAAGCTGGAATCGTTCAACCCCGTTTCTTGTGTCAAGGAGCGTATAGGGTTGTCAATGATAGAGGCGGCCGAGCGCGACGGTAAGATCAACAGGGACACCATCATTCTCGAACCGACCTCCGGCAATACCGGGATTGCCCTGGCGTTCGTCGGTGCCGCGAGAGGATACAAGGTGACGTTGACCATGCCCGAAAGCATGTCGGAGGAGAGGCGTCGGATACTACGGGCGTTTGGTGCCGAATTGATCTTGACACCGGCAAGCGAAGGCATGGTCGGGGCTATAGAGAAAGCCGAAGAGCTGGCGTCGCAGGATCCCAGGTACTTCGTTCCTCAGCAGTTCAAGAACCCCGCAAACCCCGAGATTCACCGCACGACGACCGCCGAGGAGATCTGGCGGGATACGGACGGCGAGGCGGACATCGTTGTGGCCGGTGTGGGTACCGGTGGCACCATTACGGGAGTGGCCGAAGCGATCAAGGAACGCAAACCGTCGTTCAAGGCTGTCGCGGTCGAGCCTGCCGGGTCGCCCGTGCTGTCGGGCGGGGACCCGGGACCCCACAAGATTCAGGGCATCGGGGCGGGATTCGTCCCGGAGGTCTTGAACCGGGACATAATCGATGAGGTCATCCGGGTCGAGACGCAGGACGCCGTGAGTACCGCACGCGCGCTCGCACGCAAGGAGGGGATACTTGCAGGCATCTCCTCTGGCGCTGCGGCGTGGGCCGCGCTGGAAGTCGCGCGCCGACCCGAGAACGATGGCAGGCTGATAGTGGCTATCCTGCCGGATACAGGCGAGCGATACCTGACCACGGACCTCTTCTCCGACATCGAATGAGCCTGGAAAAGGAAGGTGCGCAAGCGTGGCTCGGGCGTTGGCGGGCGCAAAATCCTATGGATTCACAAGCTGCTCACGAATCGGCGTCCTTCGTGAGCTTGGCATTCGGACAGTTGGGGTTGGGACAGTACGTGGGTTTTGGCTGCGGTATCTTTCTGGGTGTCTCGGGTGTCGGCCGGTGAACCTCTTTCGCGTCCATATATTTCAGGCCGGGTGCCTCGAGAACGACCTGCACACCCGGCGGGACCGACTCGGTCAGCCACACGTTACCGCCTATTGACGCGCCGCGACCGATCACCACGTCGCCCCCGAGTATTGTGGCTCCGGAATAAACCACCACATCGTCCTCGAGAGTGGGATGCCGCTTCTGGTCGCGGATAATGTTGCCTTTCTCGTCCCGAGGGAAGCTCTTGGCCCCGAGCGTCACACCCTGGTATATCTTGACGTTATTACCTATCTCGCAGGTCTCCCCGATAACCACGCCGGTGCCGTGGTCGATGAAGAACGCCCGGCCGATCGTCGCTCCCGGATGGATGTCTATACCGGTCACGCTGTGCGCGTGCTCGGTCATCATACGCGGGATCAACGGGATCGACTGCATATGCAGCTCGTGCGCAATACGGTACACCGTGATCGCGTACGTGCACGGGTAACTGAATATTATCTCGTCCAGACTTCGTGCGGCCGGATCTCCTTCATACGCCGCTTGCATATCTTCCCGGAGTATCTCCCGAACCTCGGGCAGTTTCTCGAAGAACGCTATGGTCTCCATCTCACCGCGCAGACGGCACTGGTCACATACATCGGTTCCTTTGCGGCACTCGTGCCTGACGCTCTTGGCGATGAGTTCCGACAGCTGCTCGAAGAGACGGTCAAGCTTGTTGCCCACATAAAACTCGAGGTTCGCTTCCGACACGTTCCGCGACGAGAAATACCCCAGATATAGCACGTCCATCAGGTCATCCAACACCTCGGTGACACGCGACTTGCTCGGCAACTCACGCGCCGTTATATGGGTCATAGCATCGATCGACATGCTGCTCTGTACCAGCGCATCAGCCATCTCCGGGAGCCGATCCTTGGGCGTACCGGCTTCGGAACTCTTTGTTCTCTTCTTATTCTTCGATGACATCTGTCACACCGCTCCTTGAAATGGCAATCTCCGTATCTCCGAGCCTATCCACTGCACTTCTCCGCCAGCTTCCGGGCCACCTCCACTCCGAAGGCGTGGCACTGCTCGAGCGCTGCACTGTCCGGGACGTACCTAACCTTCATTCCATCGGCGACAAGATCGATGTTCATCGCACGGAGCACGTCCTCGACTTGTCCGACAGCCTCGCCGCTCCAGCCGTATGAACCGAACGCCGCCCCGATGAGGTTCTTGGGCTTTAACCCCTTGAGATAGGTCAATATGTCAGCCACCGTAGGGAACATGTTGTTGTTGATGGTGGGGGAACCTACGAGCAGCGCGCCGGCGTCGAGCAGTTCAGGCGGCACCTCGTCGCGACGGCTCGCCCGCATCGGCAGCAGCTTGACGCTCGCGCCGCCTTCGCTAATTCCGTCGGCAATCGCCCGGGCCATCAAGGCGGTGCTGTTCCACATGGTGTCGTACACCACCACGGCCTTCTTCGTCGGTGTCTGCTCCGCCCAAATGCCATAGAACGCGAGAATCGTCTCGATATCATCCCGCCAGATGGGGCCGTGGTCCGGCGCTATGACATCGATCGGTATCCCCAACTCGCCGATTCTCGCCAAGAGCTTGGTGACGAGCGGAGCATACAGCAGCAGAATGTTGGCGAAGTACTTTGCACCTTCATACTCCAGAATGTCATCGTCAATCTGATCGGCGAACCGTTCGCTCGTGGCGAGGTGCATCCCGAAGCCGTCCTGGGAGAAGAGGAGCTTGTCCTCGGCCAAATAGCTCACCATACTGTCCGGCCAGTGAAGCATGCGTGTCTCCAGGAACGTCAGGTTCATGTTCCCGAGGCTGATGCTTTCGCCGTCCTTGACGGGCACAACCTCCCACGCCGGATGGAAATGCTCGCCCAGCGCTTTGGCTCCCATTACAGACGCAAACACCTTCTCGGGTTTCACCGCCTCGATTATCTGCGGCAACGCACCCGAGTGATCCATCTCGGAATGGTTCGAGACGACATAGCGTATCTGTGCGGGATCGACTACCGACGCGATGCGCGACAACAGCTCGTCCCGGAACGGCGCTTTGACGGTGTCGATCAGCGTGAGCTTATCCGCCATGACAAGATACGCGTTGTACGTCGAGCCGCGTTGTGCGATATATCCGTGAAAATCGCGAACCGCCCAATCAACCGCCCCTACCCAATATACATGATCGCTTACCTTGACAGCGTTAAATCCTTTGCTCATTTGAAGTGCCTCCTGGCTCCTGCTCACGTCAACGACATTACGAAGCTCATATCATACGTCTATTCCTGAACAAGTTTCTCCCTCAACTGATTCACCGAAGTCACGGGACGATAACACACGGTTCCTCGACATACGTAAGCCGCGGGCTTGCCATCGACCAGCTTCTTCCCACTGAGAAGCGGTATTGCTTTGGCAACGGCAGCGTCGGCGGCAGGATCAACCTGCGCCACGAGCGTGTTCGGCAGATACGATCTGTACACCAGCTCCAGCAACCGCCTCGTGGCGGCATCTTCACTGTCACCGACAACCACTACCTCCTGTCTCGGACCGAGGTAGAAATCAAGCGAACCGAGCAGGCGGACGAACGCACGCGGGGACCGATCCATCGCGGAACTAAACACCTGCAGCGTTTTCTCGGCCTTCTCCGAATACTCCTTCTTATCGGTGAGTCTCGCGAGCCTGAGCAGCGCATGCACGGCGACGGAATTTCCCGATGGGACGGCACTGTCGTACGCGCCTTTGCTGCGCACGAGCACGTCGGCCTTGCCTGCCGGCGTCGTGTAGAACCCGCCTCCGTCCGCGTCCCAGAACAGCCGTACCATCTCTTCGGCAAGATCAGTGGCCTCCTCAACCCACGCCACGTCGAACGTCGCCTCGTAGAGGTCCAGCAGAGCCATAATAAGGAAAGCATAGTCGTCGAGCAGAGCATCAACGGTGCCGCTGCCGGACCGATACGTGTGCTGCAGCCGACCGTTCGTCCTCATGCTCCCGAGAACAAACGCCGCGGCACGTTCAGCAGCCGTGCGGTAGGTCTTGCTATCGAGAACCCGCGCTCCCCTGGCGAACGCCGATATCATCAGCCCGTTCCAGTCCGCAAGTATCTTGTCGTCCTTGCCGGGCGGCACACGGTCTGCTCTGACCGCAAGAAGTTTCCGGCCCATTCCGTCAAGCCGACGGGCCAACTCTTCCAGCCCGACACCCGTCTGTTCAGCACACTCCTCCGGGTCCCGAGGCACATGAAGGATGTTGCGCCCTTCGAAATTGCCTTCATCCGTGACGCCGTAGTATCTCGAAAATAGCGCTCCGTCTTCCGACCCGAGTATCTCGTTGACCTCTTCCAAGGTCCAAACGTAATACTTGCCTTCCTCGCCTTCGCTGTCGGCATCCTGCGCCGAGTGGAACCCGCCGGTATCGTCCGTCATCTCGCGCAGCACATAATCCAGCGTCTCGCCTGCAATACGGAGGTAGAGCGGCTTCCCGGTCAACTGGTACGCTTCGATATAGACTTCGGCAAGTTGAGCGTTGTCATACAGCATCTTCTCGAAGTGCGGTACCAGCCATTCCCTGTCGACCGCGTACCGGTGGAACCCGCCGCCGAGCTGGTCGTACATGCCGCCATACGCCATTCTGTCGAGCGTTGTCGTCGCCATATCCAGAGCGTACGCGTCGCCCGTACGACGATGGTGTCGCAGCAACAGGCTGATCGACGCGCTCGGCGGGAACTTGGGCGCTATCGAAAACCCGCCCCACTGGGTATCGAACTCTCCGCGCAACTGGTTTGCCGCACGCTCGATAATGCGTTCATCGAGCAAGTCGGTCTTTGCTTCGGCCGGTCCCTGCAACGCGGTCGTGATCGCCTCAGTGATATTCGTTGCGCTCCGTTCCACGTCCTGACGTTTCTCCCGGTACGTCTCCGCCACCGAGAGCAGCACCCTCGGGAAAGCCGGCATCCCCCGCCCATTTTCTGGAGGGAAGTACGTCCCGCCGTAAAAAGGTTTCAAGTCGGGTGTCAAGAACACGTTCAACGGCCACCCCCCGCTGCCGGTCATCATCTGTACGGCGTTCATGTATATCTCGTCAAGATCGGGCCGCTCCTCACGGTCCACCTTGATACAGACGAAGTGCTCGTTCATGATAGCTGCAATCGCTTCGTTCTCGAACGACTCGCGTTCCATCACGTGGCACCAGTGGCAGGCTGAATAGCCTATCGAGAGGAATATCGGTTTGTCTTCGCGTTTCGCGCGTTCGAGCGCCTCCATCGACCACGGGTACCAGTCAACGGGATTGTGCGCGTGCTGAAGAAGGTACGGGCTCGTCTCGTTGACCAGCTTGTTGGTGTGCTCGGTACTCTTCACATTCTCAATCTCCGACCCGGGACGCTCTATAGTTGCGCTCACAAGCAGTACCGCAACGGCGCAGGCCAAGAGCTCTGCCCGCTTGATTCTTGGAAACAATGGCAGTCTCCTACGTTCCTGTCGAGGCCTGCGCCGGCCGCTGTTACTATTTGGCAAAATACGCCGTCTTGAACTTGTCCAGCAGCGACCGTAGCGTCTCAACGTGCTCGAGGTCAGTGGTCTGTTTCGCCTTCATCGCGTGGACCACCATACCGTGCAGCAGCGTCAGCTTGTCCACGTAATCTTTGTACGCCTTCGCATCGCCTTCATCAGCCGGCTTGATGCGCTGGGTCATGAAATACTGAGTCACGATGTGCTGAAGCTCGGTAGCGTGGTGCTCCTTGTTGTTGATCCACCGCACAAGCTGGTTGAAGTTGACCTCGCCGTCATTCGACAAAGTCTCGATCTGCTGCATCGCTTTCTCGATCGTCGTGATATGCTCCGCTATCATCTCGCACCGCATCTCGTCGTCGTAGATGCCGCACGGGACCTCACAATGGGCGAATGCCGACGTCGACATCGCCGCAACCACCGCCAGCAGCAGTAAGCAAAGTCCTATCTGTGTCATTGTTGCCTCCTTTCGCAAATCCAACACCATCACGTCCACATCTGCTAGCCCGTTCCCAACATCCACAGGCTTGCCGCCATCACCAGCATGCCGAATATCGCTCCAAGGATTGGCGTGTGCTCGCTGCCGAAACTCTTGGCTGCAGGAACGAGTTCGTCGATCGAGATACACACCATCACTCCCGCGACCCCGGCGAGCACCCAGCCTAGCACAGCGGGACTCAAGAACGGCAAGAGCACCAGTGCCGCCAGCGCAGCTCCTGCTGGTTCGCTCACGCCGGAAAGAAACGACCACATGAAGGCTTTGCCCCGACTGCCCGTAGCCGCATAGACCGGCGCCGAGACCGCCACCCCCTCGGGGATGTTGTGAATGGCTATCGCAACGGCGATGGCAACACCGAGACGCGTGTCTTCAAGCGCTCCTGCAAAGGTGGCCATACCTTCCGGGAAGTTGTGAATGCCCACGCCAAACGCGACCAGCACCCCTGTACGCATCAACCTGCTTTCCGGCGCGCCGTCTGGATGGTCGTGCAGGCCCATATACTCGTGCGGCACGAGGAAATCGATGAGAAACATCACCGCCATCCCAAGAAAAAACGCCGCGTGAGCCGCTAGAAACCCTATCGACTCGATGCTCAGCGGAAGAAGCTCGACAAACGAAACAAGTATCATCACGCCCGCTGAAAACCCGAGCGTGAAACCCAGGAACCGAGGTCCGGGTTTGCGAACCGCCAACCCGATTACGCTCCCGATCGTTGTCGAGAGCCCCGCAGCTGCCGTCAGCAGCAGTGCCGCACCGACATTGTATTCCATCTCTGCTCCGTCAACTCCGGCTCGGCATTGGTCACTTGCCCGAGCGTGACGACCTGCCTTGATGTTTACGAATATCCCTTATCCCGCGGACGCGTTCATCTGCTCTGTCAACGTGACGATGTGACTCATTTCCTCTGCAATGATCTCGTCCAGCCTGTCCCGACCCAGCATCGGTGGAACCAACTCCTTGATCCCGATGTAAAATACGATCGAGTCTTTCTCCAACCCAATGGCTGTCTGGAGAATGTCCTCAATCGACTCTCTGCCCGTCAAACGTTTTGACGGGTCCGACTTGACATCAAACACCCGGCCATCAGCTATTGCACGCAGGTATAGAACAGCCTGATTGTCCGGATCGAATGCCGTGGCTTCTTTCTCCGCCTGTGACAGTTCCGCTCGCATCGCCGCGAACGTCTTCTCGTGCTCGTCCTCCTGCTCAGCCAGGTCGAGCAGGAGCTCGCGCGCCCGGACCAAAGCCGACGACTCCGCTGCTTTGCGATAGAACCCGGCTCCGTTCCGCTCGATTTGTTCCGCGACCTCGAATATCTCGTCTGCGTTAAACACTACGTTCATATTAGCCTCCTTCTTTGTTCAGCCTTTCTTTCTAGGTAACCACCGCGCACGGGGTTTCCTGCAGCGGATGAGTCCTGACGACAATCGAAAAGATGTACGGGTACGCTCTGTGGAGATGTTGACAGTAGAACAGCCATTCGACTGTCAACGACAAATACACCCGTCGCACGTCGTTCGCTATATGGTCCAGGTCGGTCTCCGGCAGCTCGTGAAGCGAGTCCCGTGCCGCGAGTTCCTCCAACAAGTGCGCGACCGACCAGAGCAGATCGGCAAACCGCTCGTGCTCCTGCAATGTCGGACTCACGAGCAGGTTCACGAGCAGGCTGCGTTTGTTTTCGAGCTTCTGCCGAAGGGCATCGAGATCCAATCGCGTTGGGTCGACCTGATAATCAAACGAGCCCGCGACGGCTAGAGATCTTTTGTAGTCTCTTGCCGACCAACTGTCGCTTATGGCCAGATGTGACTGTAGTTTATCCACGTTAGTGACGCACCGTGTCAGAACGCCCAGCAATCCCGTGCCCAGTTCGGCGAAAAACACGCCCACAACCATATTGAGCTTCTGCAGCATTTGCTGTTTCTCGTGCCGCGCCAGCATGCGTTCGATAATGATCACGACGAGGAGCACCTCGATCGGCACAAACGCGATGTCGCCCAGCAAATAGATGAAGATGTGATGCGAATCGTGGAACACCAAGTAGTGAACCCAATACACCGCCGCGGAGCATAGCAAAAGCACCACCGCGGCGACGAGTATCCGCACGTATCCTTTCATGGGCTAGCCGTTCCTATCTCGATTGTGAGCCGCTGCGTAGACGCAGTCACACCAACTTGTTGACCGCGGCCAGTACCGACTCATAGTCCGGTTCTTCAGCTATCTCGTTAACCACCTGGATGTACTGGATGGTGCCACCCCGGTCAACCACAAACACCGCCCGGGCCAGCAGACGCAGCTCCTTGATCAGCACGCCGTATGACCTGCCGAACGAAGCGTCGCGATGGTCCGAGAGCGTTTGCACGTTCGTTACGCCCGCAGCGCCACACCAGCGTTGCTGCGCGAACGGCAGGTCCATGCTCACCGTGAGTACCACAACATCCGAACCGAGTGTGCCGGCCTCTTCGTTGAACCGGCGCGTCTCGATATCGCAGACCGGCGTGTCGAGCGACGGTACTGACGAGATAACGCACACCTTGCCACGGAACGATGAGAGCGCGACCGGCAACAGGCCGTTGTCAAGCAGCTCGCACTCCGGCGCCTCATCGCCAACCTTCACCTCGGTGCCGATCAAGGTCAGGGGGTTGCCTTTCATAGTCACAATTCCCGTTCGTTCTTCCATTTCAACCTCCCTTTATTACCGTTCCCAAGCTTCCGTCGTTCCTGTCTCTCACCTTATGAGAAGACCACGCCGGCTCTTGACATAGCCTTCTCATGGAGTGAAAGACGGTATGTGATGCGCCGAAATAACGGCCCCAAAACAGTCTGTTCATACGACATTGATCGTTCAATCTCGTTCCTTCCAAGCACAAGGCTCCATCCCCCCTACATTCTACCTGCTCCCGCCGCCAAGATCCCGTCTACTGTCTACCGTCTACCGTATTCTCCGGTCGTGGCACAGCGTCAGTTCTCGGTCAGGAAACACTCGTCGTACTCTATCTCAAACCGCAACTTGTGTTTGGCCTCCTCCTGTGCAAGACCCAACAGGGTTGCGCGAAGACTATCGTCGCCGGCCGTCTCGGCGAGATCGTTATACAGTTTGAACGCGGCCTTCTCCTGCTTCATGGCCAGGATGAGCGCCTGCTGGTAATCGAGCTCGGGTGTAGGCGTGACCTCCGTGACGTGTTCCGTTATCTTGAGGTCCGCAACCTTTGCGGCTACAGGCAGCAGCAGTTCTCCGCTCTTGATCTCCAGCAGCTTCTTCTTGTGCCCGGCCTCCTCACGCGCAAACTCCTCGAAGACCGTGCGCATATACGGTTTGTCCATCTTACCCGCTAACTCCGTGTAGAACTTCGCGGCTGCCTCTTCCTTGCTAATCGCGAAATCCAGAAGCTCGTTTACTGAACTGAATGTCATGGTCTCCTCCTGTTACGAAATCCGCCATTACCATCGGGGCGAGGCTCCTACTTGATACCTAGCTCGTCCATCTCTTCCTCGACCTCTTTCGCGCCCTCCTCATAAAACTTCTGCTCGTCTGGAGCCAGATGGTGGAGTAGGCGAAGGAACTCTCCTGCGTGGACGCGCTCCTCGTCGGCGATGTCAACAAGGACTGCCTTCGCCAGCTCGTCCTCAATGGATTCCGCAAGCTGCATGTACAGTTGGACTGCCTCGTACTCGGCGGCAACCAGAAACCGTATCGCCCTGACAAGCTCCTCTTTCGTAAGCTTGCGGTCCGAAGCCTTCCCTGAAAAAGAGTTCCCAAAATCCGGCATCGTTCTCTCCTCCTATGGTCTCGGCAAGGCGAGCCGACTCCCTGTGCGGCTCGCCTTGCCTCCTGTAAACACCTGCCGCCTATTCGTTGTCATGTCGCCTACTGTTCAACAAACTGCTCTTTCCCTGCACCACATATCGGACACTCGTCCGGCAGAATGCCGTCCGAGACGAACCCGCACACCTTGCAGACGTAGTACGTGGTCTCCCGCTCCTCCATCAAATGGCCCATCGCTTCCTTGTACAGCTTGGCGTGCGTCTCCTCAACGTCACGAGCCTGACTGAAGATCGTCACAGCCGGTTCATCCCCCTCTTCGCTCGCCTGCTTGATGAAGTTGTCATAGGCGACGCCCGCAACCTTGGTTTCCGACTCCAAGCTGGCTGCCAGATTCTCCTCAGTCGTCCCGACCTCCTTGAGCGTACGCAGGCAGCGCTCACCGTGGATCGACTCGGACAACGCTATCGCGCGGAACAGTCTGGCAATTTGGGGGTACCCTTCGTCTTCGGCTTTCTCGGCGTAGATGTTCAGCCTCAGCGCCGCTTTCGCTTCTCCGAGATAGGCTTGATAGTATGCGTCCTTCAGTCCGTCCATCCGTCTATCTGTATCCTTCCATTACCTTCAGCAACTCCGCCCGGTCGACGTCTCTACCAACCAGCGTTCCCGTCGACAGCACAGGGAACCGCTCGTCGAAAGCCTTTCTCTCGTTCCGGTAGATGATTCCGAGCGGAATGCGGTCACCCCATTCGTAGGCCGTCTTCATGGCTGTTTCCCAGTCAGTCGGATCGTGCGTCGCAGGCAGTTCGTAACACCGTTCTTTGTACCAGGCAAACGTGTTGACCTTGTTGAACGACACACACGGTTGGAGCACGTCAACAAGCGAGAGCCCTCTATGAGCTATTGCCTGCTGAATGAGCCCCGAGAGGTGGTCCACCATCCCGGAGAAACCGCGCGCAACAAAGCCTGCCTGCATCGCGACGGCGACACCCACGGGGTTAAACGGAGCGGACGCCACGCCGTCCGGCTGGGCTTTCGTAACAAACCCTTCGTCGGATGTCGGACTGGCCTGTCCCTTGGTCAGACCGTAGATGCGGTTGTCGTGCACCAACAGTGTCACGTCAACGTTGCGGCGCACGGCAGCCAGAAAATGGTTTCCTCCTTCGCCGTAATTGCACCCGTCGCCGCTCTCAACGATGACGGTCAGCTCCGGGTTGGCAAGCTTCGCTCCGGTAGCCACCGGCAGCGACCTGCCGTGCAGCCCGTTAAACACGTTGGCGTTCAAGTAGTGTGGCGCTTTTGCGGCCTGGCCGATACCCGAAACAAACAGGACGCGGTTCGGCGCAAGCTCGCTCGCAACAAGCGCCTGCTTGACGGCGTTAAGGATAGGGAAATTCCCGCAACCCGGACACCATGCCGTCTCGTACGTGCCGTAATCGTCTATGGTTGCCATATCAAGTTACCCTTCCGTCACCGCTTCAACTCCCGGAGAATCCATTCCGGCGTGAGCGGCAACCCGTCGTAACGAAGCACACGTTTCTCAATGGTGAACCCCGTCTCGCGACGAATCAGTCCCGCCAGCTGCCCCGTCGCGTTTCCCTCCACACACGCCACTTCTCGAGCCTCCTGCAAACGCCCCAGGAACTGATCCGGAACCAGCGGCCAGACCTGCGAGAAGTGAAGCGTCGCAACGTTCTCCCCGTCGTCCTTCACTCTGGACGCAGCCTCCGACACGGGCCCCTTGCTCGAGCCCCACGAGACCAGCAGAAGGTCAGGCTTTCCCTCGCCTTGCATTTCGGGCGGCATCGCGTCCCGGCGAATCCCGTCCCCTTTTCTCAGCCGCTTTTCAACCATCAAGTTTCGTACCGTGAGATCTTCGGTGATGTGGCCGTCCTCGGTGTGCTCGTCGCTGTCGGCCAGAACGAGATGCTCGCTCATCCCCGGCAGCAACCGGGGCGAAACGCCGTCGTCGGTCAATGCAAACCGGCGGTAAGGGACAGGAATCCCGGACGAATCGGCACCGGCGCTGACAGAAGCCAGGTTGTCTATATCGAACGGCTCGACGGCTCTATACGAATCTGCAAGAAACTGGTCGGTCAACACGAATACAGGGCTCTGGTAACGTTCTGCAACGTCGAACGCCTTCCGCGTCAGGTGAAAGCACTCCTCGACCGTGCCCGGCGTCAGGATAGATCGAGGAAACTCGCCGTGCCCTCCGTGCAGAACGAACTCGAGATCGCCCTGTTCCGTTCGCGTGGGAAGCCCGGTGGCCGGACCGGGACGTTGTGCCACCACCACCACCACGGGCGTCTCGGTCATCCCGGCGAGGCTTACTCCTTCGGTCATCAACGCATACCCGCCGCCCGACGTCGCAACCATGCTGGGAGCACCCGCAAACGACGCGCCTATTGCCATGTTTATCGCGGCAATCTCGTCCTCGGCCTGCTCCACGATTAGCCCCATCCTTTTCGCTTTGGCCGTCAGGTTGAGGACGATTGAGGTCGCCGGGGTCATTGGGTAAAACGAGCAGAACCGCAACCCGGCTGAGATCGCTCCCAATGCGATGGCTTCGTTCCCGTTCATCATGAGACGCGGCCGCGGGTTCGTGACCGGAGCCGGTTTTCGAATCGAGACCGGCTGATCGGCCGACCAGCGATATGCTTCCGAGAGCACGCGGTCGTTTTCTTCCGCAACCTGCGTGTCCTTCTTCCCGAAGAACTCGTGCATCACCGTGCCGATCAGCTTGTCATCGAGCCCTATTAGAGACCCCGCAACTCCCAAAGCGGCCACATTAGAGAATTTGTCCGAAGCCAGCGCCTTGAACGGCACTCTGATACACGAATCGTCGGCGGTCTCGCATTCCTCGTCAACGAGAATGCGTCCCTGGTCGGCAAGCTCGTTCCTGTGCAGGGCAACCGTCTCCGCGTTAAGTGCAACCAGGAGATCGACCGGTTCCTGCGGACCGACGATCTCATCAGGACTCAGGCGTACCGCGAACGTGTTGTGCCCCCCGCGGATGCGCGACTCATAGCTCTGGGTGACAACAATCGAGTATCCGCTCCGGACAAGGGTCTTGGCAAGTATCTGGCCAATGGTCACCAACCCCTGACCTGCTTCTCCGCCGATGAGTATGTTGAAGCCCGTCTTTTCCATCCTTCGATCCCTAGCGTTTGTAATGGCTATCGACGTGTGTGCCAGGCTCTCGCTGAACCACCCGCATCATCCTCCGTCAAAATGCCAGCCTTCCTCGACCATAAACCAGTCTCCAGGATGCTGAAGATACTCCATCGAGTTCTCGATAAGCTCACGGTGAAATCGTTCCACGTCTGCGAGCATCTCGCACAGCTCGCGCACGTCGTCGGCCTCGCTCTCCTCTGCCCACGTGGCATACGCGGCCGCCGATTTCTCCTCCATCTCGATAGCCAACCGCATCGCGTTGATGTCGTCTTCGCACGACGCAGCCGCCTTCATCACGGTTTCCGGCGCGTCCTTGAATATGCCCCTCAGCCGGCCGTAGAGCGCCCTGTTTACGCTCCCCGCCGTGTTCTCTCCCGGCGACACGCTTTCGAGCCACTCGATGTGCCGCACCTCGTCCTCAGCCAGGGACTCGAACATCTGTCGTGCAATATCGTTCGAGGCTTTCTCAGCAGCGTTATGGTAGAACTTCCGGCCGTCGCGTTCGAGCTGGATGGCCGTTTCCATTACGTCCTTTCTGTCCATTCCCATATTCTTGTTCTCCTGGTTTGTCCCGTGTCGTCTAACCGCGCGTTTGAAGCGCGATCTCCCTTATGCCCGCCACCACCTCATCGGGTCCAACTACGCCCGTGATGCGCGACTCGCGATGCTCCCGCCCTTTGGCGTCGAAGAACAGGAGAGTCGGTGGTCCGACAACATTGTACTCTTTCTGAAGCTGAGGATGCAGGTCGATATCCACTTTCAGCGCATTCATGTTCGAGAGTGCTTCGACGACAGTGGAGTCCGTCAGCGTCCTCTTCTCAAGCTTCTTGCATAACACGCACCATTCGGCGTAGAACTCCACTACCGTCGGCCTGCCCGAACTGAGAGCCTTATTCAGCGCACGCGAATCGGCCGGCACAAACGGGCCTCGGTCGGCCTCGCCAACGTCCGGGGCACCGCCAAACCTGATTCCTACCAGCGAGCCCGCCGAATTGGCGAACGACATTGCGGCAAGTATGATCACGATAATGCCGACTACCCGCTTGAGACGGTCGGCAAAGCCGCTTGTGTCGGTCAAAGTATCGAGTCCGCCCAGAAACACCACTCCCGCCACTATTATGAAGGAGGAGACAACGCGGTACGCCTCAACTCCTACGACCGGTTGGAGAAAGAACGCTCCTGCCCACAGCATGATGAACCCGAAGAGCTTTTTGAGCCACACCATCCACGGGCCGGCCTTCGGCAGAACGCTGCCCGAGAACGTGCCAACTACGATAAGGACTACACCCATGCCCCACGCCAGTGCAAACAGCATCCAGAAGCCCAGCACACGGTTGCCCGTGGTCGCTATGAATGTCAGTATGCCCGCAAGAGGAGCTGCAGTGCAAGGCGTCGCCACAAAACCTGCCACGATGCCGAACAGAAACGCGCGGCCAACACTCTTGCCGCTCCCTCTGACCGTGAGCCGGTTCCGGAGGAAAGCGGGCGTCTGGATTGTGATTACCTCGAACATGCTGAGCGCAAACAAGACGAATACGGACGCGACCGGTACGAGCACCCACGCTGTCTTCAGCCATCGCGAGAACGCGCCGCCTAACGTCGCAGTCAGCACGCCGAGCATGGCGTACACAATTGCGAGCCCCAAAACGTACGCCACACTACGCGACAACGCGTTTGCGATGCTCCCCCGACCGTCGCCCGGTTTGCGAACGCCCCCGATGATCGCTGCCGTTATCGGAATCATCGGATACACGCACGGTGTCAGGCTTATCAGTATCCCGGTACCGAACGCCATCACCAACCGCAGTAGAAGACCTCGATCGGTTTCGGTCCGGGGCGGTCCAGCCGGTGCGGGTTGCGTGGAGGAGTGATTTCCCGCACCGGCCACCGCAGATGTACCACTTACAGGTATCTCGAACGACAGGGCCTCCTTCATCGGCCGGAAACAATACGTATCCGTGCAGCCCTGGTACTTCACTACACCCCGGACGACCGCTTTCGTGCCCGGGCCAGCGGTGACGGTCAGAGGCACCTTCACCGTTACTGAGCCATCGTAGACTTCGCTGACTGCAAGCCCCTGGTCGTCCAGCGGGTCGGGGATCGTCTTCGTGGCGGACGGAAGCTCCAACTGACCCGGCGACACACCATCGAGCCGTTCCCAGGCAAATGACAATTTGTCTCTGTAGAGATAGATCCCCTCTCCGATCGTGAAGCTCACCTCGAGAGCGACTGTCTCGCCGGATCGCGCCTCGGACGGCTCGACGGTGCTCGCAACAGTGAACTCCTCTGCATTCGCGTTCAACAGCCAGAGCACTGAAACAGCCAGCACAAAGACCGCCGAAACCCGATATGCTCGCACCGCTATCATGACGTCTCCTCGCTCCTGCTCATTGGGGCCAATGCAGGGCGGAACCAAGCATGTCTTCTTCTACCTTTCCGCCCCGGCCCCGTCGGGTTAGGTTATCTTGCAGCACCCGGGCGAACCCTTCACGAGGCCGCACTTCTCGCACAGCTCTTTTCCCTGGAGTTTACAGCAATCTGCGGATCCTTTCTTGAAACCGCAGTTCGGACAAAGATCCCCTTGCGCAAGCTGGGTATCCGACTTGCAGCACCCAGGCGATCCTGCCACGCGCTGGCACTTCGCACAGGTCGCCTTGGTCCCGCAGCAATTAGCGGCGCAGTCCTGCGAGCCTTTGATGCACCCGCACGCCGTGCAGATCTCGATTGTCTCCTTGCTGCCCTTCGTGACTTTGCAGCAGCCGGGCGACCCTTTGACGAGCCCACACTTCGCGCACGTTGCCTGTCCCGGTTTGCAGCAGTTCGCCGAGCCCTTGATCTGGCCGCATCCGGTGCAGACGACCGCCACCTTCTCAGGCGTCACACCCCCGTCAGCCATCTTCTTGAGATACGCCTCCGGGTCTTTCTCGAACGTTCCCTTGCAGCCCGGACAGCAGAAGTAGACTCTCTGGCCCTTGTAATCGGCGAAGACGCTCTTGTCGATCACGCCGCCCATCACCGGGCACACCGTCTGCGCCTTGCCGGCCGTCGATTTTGGCGAAGGTTTGGCCTCGCGAGCCGCAAGCGCAGCCTTCACTTCGCTCACCAGCGTTGCATACGGGGTGAAGTTGCCCCGATACGTGATCTCGCCTTTCGGATCGACAACAAGCAGCACGGGGATGCCTGTGACATTGTAGCTGTTCGCCACGCGACCAGACCCGTCCAGGAGTATCGTGAACGGCAGAGCATTGGCTTTCGCTGCGACCGTTCCCGCATCCTCCTCGATATACACTTCGACGATGGCCAAGTCGCTCGAGTCAAACTCTTCGCGTAGTTCGAGCAGCTCCTGAGTCTCTCTCTGACACCAACCGCACCACGTCGTGCCGAGCTTCACCACGAGCACTTTCTCCTGGCGAAGCGTTTTCGTGGAGACATCGTTGCCCTCGAGATCATCGAGCGCAAAATCCGTGAAGCTCCCGGCGGCGTATGCCGTGCCACAGACAAGAAGCACCAGGAGCACGCCTGTCGTTGATATTCTCTTACTCTTCATTGTCTCGCCCTCCATACGCGAGCCTACGAACGCCTCGCTACCTCGTCTCTCTATTGTTGTTTCCCGCTAATCCACCTTCGTGAACCGTGATTTGGCAGCACCGCATATCGGGCATTTGTCCGGCGCGGCGCCTTCCACTGTGTTTCCGCACACCTGGCATACATAATAGTGTTTCCCGGGTATCTCATCGCCGTCTTCTACGGCTTTGAGCGCCTCTGTGTACAGTCCGTGGTGGATCTGTTCAACCTTGTTCGCTACATCGAACGTCCACTTCGCCTGTTCGTTTCCTTCCTCTTCGGCATCCTTGATAAACGCCGGGTACATTGACTGAAACTCGTAGTGCTCGCCCTCGACCGCTTGCTTCAGGTTCTCGGCAGTGTCGCCTATCCGGCCCATCGTTCTCAGGTGATTATGAGCGTGGACTGTCTCTGCAGCGGCGGCTGCCCGAAACAGCTTTGCCACCTGGGAATGTCCTTCCTTATCCGCCTTCTTGGCAAAGGCCAGATACTTGCGGTTGGCCTGGCTTTCGCCAGCAAACGCAGCACTCAGGTCATCGGTTGTCTTACTCACTGGTACTGTCCTCCTTCTCGCCGTCTATCCTGCTCCGCCTTCTGTCGTCGTTGGTGGCGTGAATACCCGCTGGCCCAACTCGCGGTCGAGCATGAACAGCCCACCGGGCGCATCGCCGATAAGCTTGAGCTGCTGTACCACCGCGTCGGCGCTCGCCTCTTCCTCGACCTGCTCGGTGACGAACCACTGGAGGAATATCTCCGTGGCATGGTCATTCTCGCCTTTTGCTATCTTGACCAGGTCGTTGATCAAACCGGTCACCTTCTGTTCGTGCTGGTACGCAGCCTCGAACACCGCCAGCGGGGAATCCCATTCCCAAGGCGGCGCTTCCACAGCACCGAGCTTCACCCGGCCGCCGCGTTCGTTGGTGTAAGCGTGGAACTTCATCGCATGCACCGTTTCCTCCTGCGCCTGCACCTTCATCCAGTTCGCAAAACCGCCCAGGTTCAGCGACTCAAAGTAAGCGGACATCGACAGGTACAGGTACGCTGAGTACAGCTCGGCGTCCAGTTGGTCGTTCAATGCTTCCTGCATCTTCTCGCTGAGCATCGAGATCACCCCTTCCATAATCCGTGCAGGTTGCAGTATTCGCGTGCCGTCACCTGCTCGGCCGCGATCTCGAACGTCGCTTCAGGCGCGTCGCCCGGTTTCAGGAACTGGCGGTAGACCTTGCCGTCGGCTATCACCTCGATCCACTCGATGTAGTGTTTCTCCTCCATGGGATGTGCTACGCTGCCAACCTTGACCTTCACGCCGGTGGCCGTCTTCTCGACGACGGGCACGTGCTTCTCCTGAGCCGCGTCAACCGTGTTCTCTTCGTAGAGCTTCATCGGCTGGCCGCAGCATACGAGGCTTCCTTGACCCTCGTGAAGCATCTCGACGATGTTCCCGCATACCTCACATTTGTATACTTGTTGCCGTTGTGTCATTTTCTCATCCTCCTTATCCGGCTCCCTGTAACAGAACTACCTAGCAGACCTTTCTTGATCGGACTTCCACCCTACCAGTTCTCCGCCAGAAGCTCGAAATGAGCTTGCGGATGCGCGCAAGCTGGACAAATTTCAGGCGCTTCGGTGCCTTCGTGCAGGTAACCGCAGTTGCGACACCGCCACACGACGGGCTTGTCCTTCTTGAACACCGTCCCGGCCTCAACATTTGCCAAGAGACCCAGATACCGTTTCTCGTGTTGTCTCTCGGCCACCGCGATTGACCTGAATATCCCGGCGATCTCATCAAACCCCTCTTGTTCGGCGATCTTGGCAAAGCCGGGGTACATCTCTTCCCACTCGTAGTGCTCCCCGCCTGCACTCGCCTTCAGGTTCTCTGCCGTCGTGCCTATGACGCCCGCAGGGAACGCTGCTTGAATCTCTACTTCGCCTCCTTCGAGCTGTTTGAAGAACCGCTTCGCGTGTTCCTTCTCCTGGTCAGCAGTCTCGGTGAAAATGTCGGCAATCTGCACGAACCCAGCCTTCTTGGCCTGGCTGGCGAAGTAGGTGTACCGGTTCCTGGCTTGCGACTCTCCCGCAAACGCCGTCAGAAGGTTCCTTTCCGTTTTCGACCCCTTCAGCTCCATCTTTCCTTCTCCTTCGTTTTCATACTATCTTGGTTAGAATAAGGTTTGTCCCAAATTCCTTTCCCTTTGTGAGCTTCCCGTTCGCGTTCGGCTTCTGCGCGTATCTTGTAGGCGCAGTCGCGAACCACGCCGTACAACACCCCGCACCCGTCATCCTGCATGGCCATTTCACCATTGTCTGCCAGAATCATCAAGTCGGTGGCCATTCGTAGTGCCTTCCTGATGTTCTCGTTGCACTCGTGAGTCATCAACAATCCTCCTTGCACTCACGTCTTAACTAACCACCATCTCATTCCGCGACCTCATAAAGCAGATGACGTGCCAACTGATACAGCCGAAACGTAAGCTGTTTTGCAGAAGCTTGTTACACATGGACCCGCTGCCCCTGGACCGTTCCCGGCTGTCTCATAAGAGTGACGCTAATGAGACAGTGACCGACGCGCAAGACAAATAAGAGAAACACGAGCTTGATGCGCGTGTTTTCGTATGTCATTGAAGGTCAATGCCTTGTCGCCACCTAATCCAGCCGATCAGAGTATCTGTGCGTGTCTCACTTACCACACGTGATACACTTGCGCTCAAATGAGACAGTGAGACGCCAGGTCAAGTAGTTAAGAAAGGGAGATGGCGCTGTCGTTGAGGAAGCGGTAGAGAGTCGCACGCGCGACGCCCAGTCTGCGGGCGGCTTCTACCTTGTTGCCGTTGGTTTCATCAAGCGCGCGCCGCACAGTGTCAGCGTTGAGTTTGCGCTTTCGAACCCTCTTGCGAGGCTTTTCTGCCGGCACCCGCTCGCTCGAGAGCGTCGGAGGCAGATGCTCCACTTCCAGGACCGTGCCTCTGCATTTCACCAGGGCATATTGAAACACGTTCTGCAGTTCCCGTATGTTGCCGGGCCAGTCATAGTCCAGCAACAGATCGAGCACTTGCGGCGATAGTGTGACGTCCTCCCGGTCCATCTCCGCCGTCGCCTGTTTGAGGATGTGCTCGGCCAAAAAGGGAATATCGGTACGTCGTTCCCGCAAAGGCGGGAGCGTGATAGGGACAACGCACAACCTGTAGAACAGGTCTTTCCGAAACCGGCCGGCGGCTACCTCCCGACGAAGATCCTTGTTTGTCGCGCTCACAACCCGTACGTCAACCCTGACCGTTTCCTCTGCCCCGACGCGCTCGAACGTCCCTTCCTGAAGGACCCGCAGGAGCTTCACCTGCATCGCAGGGCTCAGGTCTCCCACCTCGTCCAGGAATATCGTTCCCCCGTTGGCCAGTTCGAACCGGCCCTTCTTGTCCCGAATCGCTCCCGTGAACGCTCCTCGAACGTGCCCGAAAAGCTCGCTCTCCAACAGCCCCTCCGGCAGAGCGCTGCAGTTGACGGGCACGAAAAGCCTCTCGGCACGCGGACCTTCGTTGTGAATCGCTGCGGCAACAAGTTCCTTGCCGGTGCCGCTTTCCCCATGAATCAGGACGGGAGCGCTGACTCTCGAGACCTCCCTTATTGTCTCGAACAGCTCCAACATCTTTGCATCCTGGCCCACAATCCGGCTAAAGCTCTGCTCTGTCTCCAGGCGCCGACGAAGACGGTTCAATTCGGTTATGTCTTCAAGAACAATGATAGCAAACCGTTCCCCCTCGTAGTCGATGGGAGCAGCGCTGACAAGAAGCACGAGGTCGCGAGCCTTCCCATCGACCGTCAGTTGAACCTCTGCCTTGTTCCGGTGTACTCGCGTTCCGGCAAGCGCTTCCAGTGCCGTGTTTCGAACTCGGCAGGTCTGGCAATAGTCGGCAAAACCGCAGCCGTCCGGACTCTCTGACGCATGAACGCACCTGAGAGCCTCGCCACCGCGCTTATCGACAACCTCCCCCCGAGAGATCCCAAAAGTCTGCTCCAACACCTTGTTTATTCGCTGTACCCGTCTGTCACGGTCAACCACAAGTACGCCGCACGGGATCGACTCGAACAGCGTGTTCAAGAACCCTTTCTGATCCAGCAGCTCTCCGATGGAACTCATTTCCGGTTCGCTTTGTCTTTCTCTTCTAAACGTGGCCCAACGGGCGCCCCCATTCCTTCTTTCCTTGAATATAGCACACTCTCTTGTGGTATGAAACCCCCTTGTTTACGTAGCTCCCGCCGCTAACAGAGATCTGCACCGTACTAGAAACTCGCCCAGGTCCGTGTCGTCACGGATCCCGAGACGAGTGAGCGCAAAGTCGTACCGAACCGGATCCTCCGGCGAGATCTTCCTGAACGCCGTTGTTATCTCGATTGCGGCGCGCATAGTGGCCTGCTTTCGCTCTGTCAGCCTAAGCCCCAGGCAAATCCTGTGCATGTGCGTATCGAGCGGGACTATCAGCTTCGAAGCCGGGACATCATGCCATCCTCCCGGGTCCACCTCGTCACTACGTACCATCCAGCGCAGGAACAGATTCAGCCTCTTGCAGGCGCTGCCTCCTCGCGGCGAAGGCAGGAGAGAGCCCAACTGCCCGCCGGCCGCCGATCTCACCTCATCCACAAGAGCCGAAAGCGCCGGAAGCACCGTATCGTCGTCTTCGTCCAGGTTCGCCGCAAAACACTCCCGCAGGGAACCGTATCTCTCGATAGCGTGTTTCGCACCATACAACATAGCCGCAAGCTCCTCGCCGGTCGTGAACCTGTGCTTGAAATCCGCGAATGTCTTCCGCAACGAGCCCCGGGACGCGCATTGCAGGAAAACCGACGGCGACGGCATGCGATCGAGAACCGACGAGACACTTCTCAGTATCTGGGCTACCCTTCCGTATGCAAGTGACGAAGCCACAAGGCCCACTATTTCGCGGTCGACCGGGTCGTCGTAATCATACAGGAACTCCAGCGGATCCGGGTGAACAAACCGCCTCCGGTTGTATGTCGCGTGAAGCTCGTCAAGAACCGTTCTATCGACCGCCGCTGACATCTCTGCATCACTCACTGTTAATAGTGACTATTCTTCTCTGGAGCTTGCCATCCCGGTCCCGGTTTGTCAAGCGCGTTCCACACAGGCGATCCATCCACGACGACGACAAATCCTGGTTGAAATTGTGGTGCGAATGTGTCAGGATCTGGGACGGGATACGACATCTCTGAAGCCGAAGAGGGGACATATCGTGATGAAGCGCGCGCCCGCTACACCGTCTACTTCGGTGGCCGCGGAACTTGCCTGGGCAGCGGAGCTCCTGAAGGTCTCGGGAGTGGACGAACCCCGACTGGACGCGGAACTGTTGCTGGCGCACGCCATCGGTACTGACCGTTCAAGACTGTTTTCGGAACTCAGCGCGGACATTGAAGTCCATGCACATGAGAGGTTCCAGGAACTGGTCGAACGGCGGGCACGTCGCGAACCACTGGCCTACATCACCGGTCATAAAGAGTTCATGTCCTTGGACTTCCAGGTGACGCGGGACGTGCTCATACCAAGACCGGAAACCGAATCGATCGTCGAACGCTCGATATCGTTTCTCGAGACGACTCCGGGCGAGCCGATCATTATCGACCTCGGCACCGGCTCCGGGTGTATCGCGGTCGCAGTCGCACACTACGTTTCGAGCGCTCGCGTATACGCCTCGGACACCTCGGCTCCAGCGTTGAAGATCGCCGCGCGCAACATCGAGCTAAACGACGTCCCGGACCGCGTTGAGTTGAGGCACGGCGACCTCTATACAGCTTTTGCCGGCGATAGCCTTCAAGGCAAAGTCTCGCTGGTGGTCTCCAACCCGCCCTACGTACGCGATGACGAAATGGCCGTGCTTGCGCCCGAAATCAGGGAATACGAGCCGCCCGAAGCGCTCTATGCCGGCGAGGGTGGTCTCGATAGTGTCCGGCCCATCGTTGAACACGCCCCGGAATACCTGATCGGTGGCGGCGCGGTCTGCATCGAGCTCGCAGCAAACCAGTACGATGATGCATGCGAGATACTGAGGGCAACGACAGCGTTCAAGGAGAGCGAACCTGTAACCGATTGTGCCGGCACGGTACGCGGGATATTCGCGAGGAGGCAGTGATGGCTGACGAACCCAGCGGCATGTACGTCCGGGAACTCCCCCCGGAAGAGCGGCCCCGGGAACGGCTCAAGAAGGTGGGAGCCGAGAACCTGAAATCGTCCGAGTTACTGGCGATTCTCTTCCGCACAGGCAGCCGCACGCTGGGCGCGCAAGATCTTGCCCGCAAAGTGCTTGCAGAGTTCGGCGACCTGCGCAAGCTTGCCAAGGCGAGCATCGAGGAACTCTGCGAGATCAAGGGCGTCGGCGAGGTGAAGGCGATCGAGATCAAGGCTGCGCTCGAGCTGGGCCGCCGGCTCGCCGCTTTCACCGAAGCCGAACGACCCGTGATTCGCAACGCGAACGACGTCTCATCACTTCTCATGAGCGAGTGCAAAGTGCTCGATGAGGAACATTTCCGCGTGCTCTTGCTCACCACCAAGAACCAGCTTATCCGAGTCGAGGAGATCTCCGTCGGCTCGCTCGACAACAGCGTTGTGCATCCGAGAGAATGTTTCCGCCCGGCAATAGCGGCAAGCGCTGCCGCCGTTATCCTCATACACAACCATCCCAGCGGCGACCCGAAACCCAGCAAGGAAGACGTCGCGATAACGCGGCGGCTCGTGCAGGCCGGCGAAATACTCGGCATCAACGTGCTCGACCATGTCGTCTTCGGCGACGGCACGATAGTCAGCCTCAAAGAACGCGGCCTCATGTAGCCACCTCAACCGGCGCAGCAACTCCTCATTCTGTTGGCATGATCAGACTTGAAAAACGGGCCGGGCAGGTGTAGACTTGGGCAACGTACATTCCAACGTGGGAGAGGCTAGAGGCGGCGGCTTACCAAGAGAAGAACCTGGTAGTAGTGGGAGACACACCATGAAACAACGAAACAAGCGAAGAAAGTACATCGTCGACCTTCGCTTCCAGGGTGGACATGTCCTCGGATATGTAGTGCTCGTTGCGATATCGGCCGTGATAATAGGCCTCCTGTTCGCGTGCCTCTTCCTGTATAAGGCCGGACCATACAAGGTGCAACAGTCCATTCTCCCCCTCGAGGGAAGCCTTTCGCCGACCGGTGCAGAGGCGCAATCGCTGTTGAGCGAAGACTTGCTTATTCTGTTCTTGTGGATGCTGATAGCGCTTCTTGCCGTGGCCGTTGTATGGGCTGTGCTCGCATCTCATCGCATTGCAGGCGCCTCGTTCCATATCAAGAAATCGCTCAAAGGGATAGCAGGAGGCGATCTGGAGACTCATCTGAGACTGAGAAAGAAGGACAAGCTGAAAGACCTCGCCGAAGAGATCAACGTGCTCCGTGAAACACTGCGTGAGAAGGCCGACGAAGACAGGCATGCAGCCGATGAGATCGCCGCTAAAGCCCGCGACGCTGCTGCAATACTCTACACCGGGTTGTCGGAGGAGGAACTGCCCAGAAAGCTCGACCTGGCGTTGGCTGACATCGTTTCCGCGTGCGGCACAATAGCCCGTAGACCCAATGCGGAGCCTCAGAAGACTCAGGATAGGGGAGACAAGCGCAAGGGAACAACCGGTTGATGAAGATCTTCGTCAAACTGGTCTTGCTTTTAATCCTGCTGAATTTGGCGGCGAGAACCTATTTCGTGCTCAGCAGCGGGTCGCTTTTGGACAAAGTGCGCGCAATTAAGACCTCGGCGGACGTCAGGCAAATAGCTGCCGCGGTCGAGATGTACGAGGTGATGGAGGGCAGATATCCCCCTGACTGCCGCGTAGACCAGCCCGGATTCGCAACGTTTATGAGGGAGTATCTGCGGTCCCGGTGGAGCGCCGATGTCACGGTCGACGCGTGGAACACTCCCTACGGGTTCCAACTCAACCGCCCGAACAACATTTATTACGTCTACAGTTGCGGGCCCGACACACAGATTAATACGCGCGACGATATCTTCGTCGAACAACCCATCAACTAGCCCGATTTGCAGCCTGGCAGCCTGCGTCACAAATTGGATTCGACGTAGGCAACCGCGTTGCGAAACACCTGCAGGCCCATGCCTTCTTCGGGCAACTCTTCCCGTGTCCAGCGCGGGTGGTTGGTGCGGTACAGATAGGCTTCGGGATGCGGCATCATGCCGAATACTCTCCCGGTCGGATCGCATATGCCGGCGATATTGGCGACTGATCCGTTCGGATTGTACGGGTACCCTGCGAGGTTCCCTTTCTCGTCGACATACCGGTAGGTCAGACAACCCTCCTTCTCGAGACGGTTCAGCAGTTCGTCATCCGCGGGCGCAAACTTGCCCTCCCCGTGGCGAATAGGAAGGTAGAGCGATTCGACTCCTCGGGTGAAGACACAACGCGTGTTCGGTTCCGCCTTCAGATAGACCCACCTGTCCTCGAACTTTCCCGAATCGTTGAACGTCAGGGTCACCTGCTGTTTGAAATCGCCGTCGAGCCCCGGGAGAATGCCCATCTTCACAAGTATCTGGAATCCGTTGCAGATGCCTATGATGAGCTTGCCGTCCGCCACGAACGATTTGATCTCGTCTCCAAGCCCGTATCTCATGCGGTTCGCCATCACCTTGCCGGAAGCGATGTCGTCGCCGAACGAGAACCCCCCCGGGAACGCGAGCACGTTGTACCGGGTAAGCACGTTCTTGTCGCCGAGAACGTCGTTGAGGTGGACCCTGTGCGCTTCGGCGCCCGCAAGCTCGAACGCATGCTGCGTTTCGTAATCGCAGTTGATCCCGAATCCCGTCAACACAAGTGTCTTCGTCTTTGCCATCATCTCACTCCACCGGGTCTAAGTGAAACTTACCATCGTAACGGCGACTGCCACGCCTCCTTGAGTTCTGCGATCTCCGACGCAATGATCTCCGTGCCGCCGAGACCGATAACATCGAACCGCGTCCCTCCCGTCACTTCGCCAACTGCCGCGCAACCGGTATCACCCATGATCTGCTCGAACCGCTCCCGGTTTTCGGGCCGAACCGTGACCACGAACCGGCTCTGCGATTCCGAGAAGAGCAGGTAGTCGTCGCGGTCAACATCACCGGGCACCTCGCGCAGGTCTATCTTCATGCCGAGCCCGCCGGCGAACGCCGACTCGGCCAACGCGACACCGAGCCCGCCGTCCGACGCATCGTGGCACGACGCGATCAGCCCTTCCTCCATAGCATTGCTCAGCGCTTCGTACCGTTTCCGGGCACGTTCCGCGTCTACCGTCGGCACGCTGTTCCCGACGAAGCCTTTCATGGCGAAGTATTCGCTCCCGCCGAGCTCCGCTCTGGTCTCACCGAGCACGTAGACGATATCGCCCGCGTTCTTGACGTCCATCGAGACACCTTTTGTGGCGTCCTCGATAACTCCCAGCGCCGAGAACAGCACCGTCGGCGGTATCGATATCTTGTGGTCGCCGATCTTGTAGTCGTTCTTCATGCTGTCCTTGCCGGAGATGCACGGCAGGTCGTAGGCGGTGCAGTAGTCGTAGAGAGCCCGGCACGATCGCACCAGCTGCGCAAGCTTGTACCTGCCGTCGGGCGTCTTCTCGGACTGGACCGGGTCGGGCCAGCAGAAGTTGTCGAGCCCGGCGATCATGCCCATCCGGCCGCCGACACAGATCACGTTGCGCACGGCTTCGTCTATCGCGCACGCCATCATATGGTACGTGTCGATATCGCTGTACTTCGGACAGATACCGCAGGCGACGACCAGACCACGCGTCGACCCGAGCACGGGCGTTTGTATCGCAGCATCGCCCGGCCCGTCGTTCTCGACGCCCTGGAACGGTTTCAGCACGCTGGTTCCCTGCACCTCGTGGTCGTACTGCCGCACAAAGTACTCCTTGCTGCACACGTTCAGGTTGCCGAGCACCGACTTCAGCGCCGCGCCGAGATCGTCCGGCTGCCCAAACTCGGGTTCGGCGAACTCAGGCTGCTCCCACCGGGCCTCCAGGTCCATCGTCGGCAGACCTTCGTGCAGAAACTCCATCTCCAGGCAGGCCACGGTCTTGCCGTCGTAGAGCACATGGAACGTGCCGCTGTCGGTGTAACGGCCGAGAACGGTCGCCTCGACGCTCCTGCGCTGCGCGAGTTCCATGAACTCGTCGAGCTTCTCGGGCGGCACGGCTATCGTCATGCGCTCCTGCGCCTCGGAAAGAAGTATCTCCCAGGGCGCGAGACCCGCGTACTTGAGCGGCGCCTTCTCGAGATGAAGCTCGCAGCCGCCGGAGAACTGCGCCATCTCGCCGACCGACGAGGACAGCCCGCCCGCACCGTTGTCCGTTATGCACGTGTACAGACCGCGGTCACGGGCTTCGAGCAGCAGGTCCACCATCTTCTTCTGCGTTATCGGGTCGCCGATCTGTACCGCCGTCGCAGGGGAGCCGCCGTGCAGCTCTTCAGACGAGAAGGTCGCGCCGTGGATCCCGTCCTTGCCGATCCGGCCGCCGACCATGACGATCTGGTCGCCGGGCGAGGCCGTCTTCATATGCGATGGTTTGCCGTTGACCTCCGCCGGCATGATGCCGCCCGTTCCGCAGAATACCAGCGGCTTGCCGAGGTACCGTTCGTCGAAGAGTATCGCGCCGTTGACGTCGGGTATACCGCTCTGGTTCGCCCCGTCCTTCACACCCCGGTGCACGCCGCGGATCACGCGCCGGGGATGCAGCAGCCGCGGCGGCAACGGTTTCGAGTAGTCCGGCGGCGCAAAACAGAACGTGTCCACGTTGAAGATGAGCTTCGAGCCCATCCCGGTGCCCAGCGGGTCCCTGTTCACGCCGACAATGCCCGTTACCGCACCGCCGTACGGGTCGAGCGCGCTGGGACTGTTGTGCGTCTCGACCTTCATCACAACGCTCCACTTGTCGTCGAACTGTATGACGCCGGCGTTGTCGTGGAACACCGAGAGCAGCCAGCCGACACGTTTCCCTATCTCCTCCGTGCTCCCCCTGATATAGGTCTTGAATATGCTGTCAATCACCTCGGGAGCGCCCGAATCCTCGCTGTACGAAATGCGGGCGTTGAATATCTTGTGTTTGCAGTGTTCGGACCAGGTCTGCGCCAACGCCTCAAGTTCGACGTCCGTGGCCGTCAACGGCAGCCCCATCTTCTCGCGTTCGCGACGCACATCCTCCCGCCGGTAGTAGTCGCGGATGGCGTGCAGCTCGGCCAGCTCGAGCGCGAGGGTCCGCTCCCGGCTCAGCGCCGCCAGCCCGGCATCATCGAGCTCGAGGTCCACGGGTTCCATGCCCGGCGGCGGACCGAGCTCGACTATCGGAAGCCCGAGAAGCGGTGATTCGTCTGTATCGCTCCGTTCGCGTATCGCCCACCGCTCGATAAGTTCGTTTGCTAGAAGACCGCTCGCGATCTTCTCAACCTGGTCTTTGCCGAGGTCGCCTTTGAGAGCGTACTGCCGCGACGTGAAGACGGTCTCGCCGGGGTCGAGCGGGCGACGGAGCGTGTCCGAGATGCCCTCAGCAGCCGATTTGCCGACGTTGTCCGTCACGCCCGGCAGGAACCCCACCTCGACAAGCCACGAGTAGTCTTCGGCTATACCGCAGCCGACCAGCGAGTCTTGTGTGATCGGATCGGTGAAAAGCTCGCGCCGCAGCAGCTCGGATTCGTCGTCCGTCAGATCCATGTCGATGGTGTACACCTCGACCGTATGCACCGATTCGACAGGGATACCCAGATCCTCGATCACCCGCCGCCGGACGTCCTCGCCACCCGAGTCCGGGACACCGCGTTTCGTCGTCACCTCTATTCTTCGTGCCATCGTGTTAGACGTACCGTACGCCCTCCCATTCGTCTGTCACCGCGCCTATGACCCGCGCATCCACGTCGCAGCTCTTCAACCCGGCGCACACCCTGTCGGACTCTTCCGCCGGCACAACCAGGATGTAGCCGACACCCATGTTGAATGTGCGGTACATCTCCGACTCGTCAACGTTGCCCTTCTGTTGCAGGAACTCGAATATCGGCGGCACGCGCCACCGGCCTCGTTCTATCCGCGCGCCGAGCCCTTTCGGAAGCGAGCGGGGAAGGTTGTCGGTGATACCGCCGCCGGTAATGTGCGCCATGCCGCGTACGGAGCGCTCGCCCAGCAGCGGTTGGACCGGTTGCGCGTAACATCTGTGCGGCTCGAGCAGCTCGTCCGCGGCAGATCTGCCGCATCCATCAATCACGTCATCCGGCTGCATCCTGCATACGTCGAACACTATCCGCCGCGCCAGCGAGTAACCGTTGGTGTGCAGCCCGCTCGACGCCAGCCCGACAATCGCGTCGCCTTTCTCGACGGTCGACCCGTCGACTATCTTGTCTCGACTCACGACACCGACTATGCACCCGGCGAGATCGTATTCGCCTTCGTTGTAGAACCCCGGCAGCTCCGCTATCTCGCCGCCTATCAGCGCGCAGCCCGCGCGTTTGCACCCCTCGACCAGACCCGAGACAACGCTTTCGGCAACACCGGGATCGAGGTTGCTTGTTGCGAAGTAGTCCAGGAAGAAGAGCGGTCTCGCGGCCTGCACAAGTATGTCGTTCACACAGTGAGCAACAAGATCGATCCCGACGGTATCGTGCCGGCCCGTCATGAACGCTACTTTGAGCTTCGTGCCCACGCCGTCGACGCTCGATACAAGAACCGGCTCCGAGTCCGCCGGTTCGTCGAGCCTGTACATCGCTCCGAACGTGCCTATGTCCCGCAGAACGTTGCTGTTGAACGTGCTCCGCACCAACTCGCCGATATGCCGGGTCGCCTCGGCGGCCGCGTCTATATCGACCCCGGCGGCCTTGTAGGTAAGCTTCTCGCGATCGGTCTCACCCATCACTCCAACTCGTCCTTCCCGGTGATGATGCAATACGCTTCGAGGTACTTTTCGCGCGTCTTCGCGACCACCTCATCGGGCAGCTCCGGCGGGGCCGATGCCTTGTCCCAGCCGGTGCTCTCCATATAGTCGCGCACGTACTGCTTGTCGAAACTGTCCTGGGACCGGCCGGGCTCGTACTCGAGGCGCGGCCAGAACCGCGACGAGTCCGGCGTGAGCACCTCGTCAATAAGAAGCATGTCGCCGCCGCACATGCCGAACTCGAACTTCGTGTCGGCAATAATCACCCCTCGCTCTTCTGCGTACCCCGCCGCGAACCCGTACACGTTGAGCGTTATCCTTTTGATCTCGGCAAGCACCTCCGGGGCAACGATACCTGCCGCTTCCTGCTCGCTGATGTTGATGTCGTGACCCGAAGTCGCTTTCGTGGCCGGTGTGAAGATCGGTTCGGGCAGCTTGCTGGATTCTTCGAGCCCCGCCGGCAGATCGATACCGCACACACTACCCGATTCGCTGTATTCGCGCCAGCCCGAACCCGCGAGATACCCGCGCGCGACACACTCGACCGGAAACGGCGTCGCCTTCTTCACAAGCATGCTCCGACCGCGAAACTCGTCCTCGTTCCCGCCGAAATCTACCGGGAACGAGTCGATATCCGCCGAGACGAGATGGTTGCTTACAATCTCTTTCGTAAGCCCGAACCAGTGGAGCGACATCGCTGTCAGCACCTTGCCCTTGTCCGGTATTCCCGTCGGCAGAACGACGTCGAACGTTGATATCCTGTCGGTGGCCACGATCATCAGCGTGTCGCCCAGGTCGTATATGTCGCGCACCTTGCCGCACTGCGGCGGGGCCATCCCCGGCATCGTTGTCTTTACCACTGCTTTATCCATCGTTCACCACCCCACCAAGAACTCCTTGTTTATCTCCAACAGCTCGTCAAGTATCTCGCGGCACCGCTCTATACCCGGCATGAGCGGATGCGTCACCATCGCCATCAACGCCGCGTCCCTGTCTCTTTCGACCGCGGCATTCACGGTCAGCTCTTCGTATGCCTTCACCACCTGCATGAGCCCGCGTATCTCCGGTTCTACGTCGCCGCATTCTCCCGGCTGCGCGCCGTCCCTGTCGATCCGGCACGGGACTTCGACCGAGCACTCCGCCGGCAGGCACGGGATCGAGATGCCGTTACGCGCGATAACGATCTGTTCGTCGCCTTTGTTCTGCTGGATGGACGCCATGACATCGACTGCCGCCGTCGAGTAGAACGCGCCGCCCCGCTTCATCAACTCGGCGGGTTTCTCAGTCAGATCGGGGTCGGCGTACTTCGCGATCAGCTCCCGCTCGATCTCGACGACCTCTTCGCCGCGCGTCTTGTCCTTCGCGTTCTGTTCCGCAAACACCTCCTGGGTCGCATAGTAATATTGCAGATACCCGTTCGGCATCAGGCCCGTCGTCTCGACGAACCGCGCCAGCGCTTCCCTCGCTGCGCCTTCCTCCTCGGTTTCAAGATGGTCGAGGTATCCTTGCCTCGCGGCTTCCGTGATGTCGGTCCCGTCGACGCTGACCCCGCGTATCCACGATAGATGGTTGAGCCCCACGTAGTCCAGCCCGACCTGCTGGCGCGATACCCCTGCCGCTTTGGCGATCTCCATGATCATGTTGATCGGCGCGTTGCACAGCCCGATAACCTTGACGTTGCCGTACCGCAGCAACGCTTCCGTTATAATGCCGCTCGGGTTGGTGAAGTTGATGACGAACGCATCCGGCGCACACCGTTCTATCGCGCGAGCCATTGCAAGAACGATCGGCACCGTTCGTAATGCACAGGCAAACCCGCCAACGCCCGTCGTCTCCTGCCCGATGATCCCGTTGCGGAACCCCAGCTTCTCGTCGCGTATCCTCGCCTGGCTTCCGCCGACCCGGATCTGCGTGACGATGTAGGAGGCGTCGGCAACCGACTCCTCAATGTCGGTCGAACGCTTCACCGAGACGCCAGCACCCGAACGCTCAGCCATACGTTCTGCAAGAGACCCAACCGTCGCAAGCCGCTCGCCGTCGATATCCGTGAGCCATAACTCGGAAACAGGCAACTCGTCGTGCCGATCGAGAAAGCCCTCGACCAGTTCCGGTGTGTAAGAACTGCCTGCGCCGATAACCGTAACTTTCATGGGAGCGCCTCTTCAAGTAAACGAGTCAGAACATGCATTTCGGGAACGCCGACTAGATCGGCCCACACTATGGAACACACGAATCTTAGCAGAGCCCGTCACTCTTGTCAACGCAGCAAATTGACGGCAAAATGCCGT
>Ga0114922_10000711_pt1 | contig 32059 bp, 21 predicted proteins | sample AartaG_FD_100975 | JGI IMG/M metagenome (GOLD analysis project Ga0114922, IMG submission 100975) | Deep subsurface microbial communities from Aarhus Bay to uncover new lineages of life (NeLLi) - Aarhus_00045 metaG | ecosystem: Environmental > Aquatic > Marine > Oceanic > Sediment | place... | reverse complement strand
GATGTAAGCGACCCTGTCGGCAGCAGAAATGCACCGAGCCGCGCGGAGGCCCGACGAGGCCAGCTCCGACACATGCAGCAGCCTGTTGTATTCCTCGCGGCAGCTCGGACACACCTCGAGGTGATCCTCTACCTCGTGGCTCTCTTTCGGCGTAAGCTCACCGTCTATGTAAGCCGAAAGCTGCTTATTAAAATGGGATGCGTGATCGATGGGAGTCATTCTTTCCTCGTTAGCCCTTTCACCGTCTACTTAGTTCCACCGGTTCATGGCAAGTTCCCGATGATTGCAGATAATCATAAACCTTCCCCACGGCTCACGCGAATGGTGTCAGATTAAGGCATTCAGAGGGCAGGCAATTCGCTCGAAGACTCGCTCAGCCGGCCCCTACAACGACACGGCCGCCTTAATTTCACGCCATTGACGGCTCACGCCGTGGGCTAATGTTGCGCTGCTCCTCCGGGGCAAAACCTTCTGTCTTGCGCACAATTCCAGTCACATGGTCACATGGTCCCATGCTCACAATGTCTTCCGCGTCGTGAGATGGCACCCCTTCGCGCTTAGCTCTTGCCAGCAGCTCGCGCTGGTATTGGATACTGATCTGCGCCCAGGTATTCCGGTCCACGAGCCTTTCTCGGGTCCCAAGCAGCGCGCCATCTTTTGCCCCGTTTGCTGCCTTTTGTATGAAGTAAGGTCTCTATGATAATTATAGAGGACCGAACGCCGGCGCGCAAGCGGAAATGTAGTTGGTCCAAAACATAGCCCGACCGAAACAGTGCCTCCGGCGTGGTGCAGCAAGAAATCCGCCCCGGCAGCCAGCCGGTTTTTTTTTGACTTGGGGGATCAATATGCTAAAATATGATTGGTAAGAATTCATTTTCGATTCCTCATTCCTGTGGAATGTGCAGTATAAATGGATGAAAAACCCTATAGCGACAAGGTAATGGAGCATTTCCTGGACCCGCACAACGTGGGTGAGCTCGAAGGTGCAAACGGCGTAGGCACCGTGGGTAACCCTGTTTGCGGAGATATCATGAAGCTCTATATCAAGGTGGAAGGCGACATCATCGTAGACGCGAAGTTCAAGACCCTCGGCTGCGGAGCCGCAATCGCTTCTTCGTCGATCCTTACCGACATGATCAAGGGAAAAAGTCTCGATGAAGTCAAGAAGGTCAGCAACAAAGCCGTTGCCGAGGCCCTCGGGGGCCTGCCGGCGCGCAAGCGGCACTGCTCGGTTCTTGCCGAAGAAGCCCTCCAGAGCGCGCTCGAAGACTATTACAAGCGGCAGCAGCACCCCGAGGCGGCGGATACTTCCTCCCATAGCCGAGAGTGCTGCCTCGCCGATGACGACGAATCCGAAACGGAAGACAAGACCGAAGCAGCATTGTGAACGAGCGAAACCAACCACGGTTTACGGCAGGCGGAGCCTATCGGGACAAAACATCATGGCACGAAGACTGATCGGCGAAATCCTTCGGGAAAATGGGAAGGTAACTGAAGACCAGATCATGGAAGCCCTCCAGCGCCAGACAATGTCCGACAAAGCCCTCGGTCACATTCTCTTCGACATGGGGTTCGTGACCGATGAAGACGTCCTCCACGCATGGGGCGAGCAGCTCGGCACCGAAGTTGTTGACCTCACACAAATCCAAATCTCCCCAGATCTCCTCGAGAGGCTGCCAAGGGAAATCGCCGAGGAGCACCACGTGTTTCCAATCAGTTTCAGAGACGACACACTCGTGCTGGCGATGTCGGATCCCCTGGACGCCGCCGCCTTGGACGAAATAGCTTCGGTGTGCAAGTGCGACGTCGAAACCGTGGTCGGCTCCGCCCTCGGCATTACGCAAGCAATCGAACGCCATTACTAGAAGCAGCCGACCGCCCCCCCGAGTTCGCAGCTCCTTCACGCTTTATCGGCCCTCTTTTTCATTTTCTTCCCGCTGTTGAAGCCGAGAATCCATTGGCCCCTTTGCGCGTGCCGGGCTGGTCCTTCCTGCCTGTAAACGCCGCGTAACAGGAGAGAGGAAGCCAATGCGGGTCTTATTCCTTAAGCCGAAGATCGCGCGCAAGTGCGCCAGACCCACCGAGCCGCCGCTGTCCCTTGCCGTCTTGGCTGCCGTGGCCGAAGAGGCGGGCCACGAGGTCGCCTGCCTCGACATGGAATTGTCCACCGGCAAAGAGCTTCGCGAGGCCGTGCAGGTGTACCTCCCCGAAGTGGTCGGCATATCGTTCACGTCGCCTGCTGCGCGCGCGGCCCGGGCGCTTGCCGCAACTGTGCGCCGCCTCGGCCGAGACGCGGTTATCGTCGGCGGTGGCCACGGCATGACCTGCTCCCCGGTCGCCGCGATGAGCGAGAGCGAATTCGACTATGGCGTGGTGGGGGAGGGCGAACTCACGCTGCTCCAGCTTCTCGGCCACCTCGAAGTCGACAAGCCCATGGAGAGCGTTGCGGGCGTGGCCTGGAAACGGGGCGAGGAAATCGTGGTCAATGAGCCGCGGCAGCCTGCGCCGGACCTCGACCGGTTTCCGTTCCTTGCCTTTCACCATTTCGATCTCAAAGCCTACGGGCACGTCCTGCCTGTTTTCTTCACGCGGGGCCGGCAGATGCAGAATCCCTGTTCCGAGACCCCCGCCGCGTCGGAGCACAAGCCGCGTACCAAGAGCCCCGAGCGGTTCGTAGCGGAGCTAAAACACTACGTGCGCGCCTTCGGTATCAGGACCTTCAGCTTCACCGACGACAGTTTTGCCGCCGACCGCGCAAACGCCGAAGAGCTCTGCGATCTGCTGATCAAGGAGGATCTCGGTATCAGGTGGCATCTCGGCCGGGGGATACGTGCCGATACGGTCGATGAGCCACTGTTGAAGAAGATGCGCCGGGCCGGCTGCAGGATTGTGGCTATGGGCGTGGCGACGGTGAACCCGCAGTCCCTGAGAATCCTCGGGCGCGACGTCTCAGTAGATCAGACCACCAGGGCGATCATGGCCGCAAAGAGAGCCGGAATGATAGTCAAGACGTTCAATCTAATCGGATGCCCCGGCGATACATTCGACGACGTCATGAAAACCATCCGCTACAACATCGATCTGGGGGTGGATATCCCTCGCTGCGGAGTGCCGTATCCTTTCCCGGGGTCACACATCCTCGAGTGGGTGAAGAAGAACGGCAGAATGAACGGCAGACTCGGACCGGAGGACTGTTTTAGCGGTGCGATCAGATCTGTAAGGGATGTGCCCTATGAAACCGACACGATGAGCTTCCGAGACATTTACCGGGCAACGAGGATTTTCAGGCTCGAGGCGGATCGGCAGGTGATCCGTTCATTCCTCAGGCGATACCTGGGCCGCGCAGGCAGGATCTTCCATCCGATCGTACTTCGTGCGCCCGTCGTGCGTATGACCGAGATCCTCTACAATAGATTCCTGAGAGGGAAGCTCGAAATCTGGCAATGAGAACAGGAGTTTTCAAGCAACGATGGCGGGAGGGAAACTCTTTGAAAAGAGCTTCCCCAACGCCTTTTCCGAAAGGCGCCCCCCCTTCAGAAACTTTTCACGGCCGGGCCGGCAGCCGGCTCGGCCTGGTGTAAGCGTCCAAGAGTTGAGGGGGGCGAGGACCTTCAGAAGCCCTTAGGCTGTTAAAGCAAGCCGGCCCGGCCGCCGGGGCGGCTGTGAAAAGTCTTTGGAGAAGGGGGCGCCTTTCGGAAAAGGCGTTGGGGAGAACCTTTCTTCAGAAAGGTTTCCCCCAGCGCAAGCGACAAGACCGAGGCTTAAACCGAGATTTCTTATCACACCCCACGAGCGGCGGCTTCTTGTTTACCCTTCGTTCGTCACGATGGCCAGTGAGTAGCCGTCGATGTCTATGTGCTGTTGCGCGGCGGCAAGGATATCGTCGGCTGTGACCGACCGCACGATCTCCTCGTATCGATCTACGTAGTCTTCCCCCAGCTTGTAATACTCGATGCTGTGCAGTGCCGCCGCCCGCCCCTCGTTTGTTTCCAATCTCAAAGGCAGTATGCCGGTCAGAAAGCCCTTGCTGTCTTTCAGTTCATGAGCCGCTACCTTCCGCTCGCGTATTCTGCGAAGCTCGTTGAGAATGCTCTCGACGGTTTTGTCAACGTTTTGCGGATGCACGCCCGCGTGCACCGACCACGGGCACTCGCCCGGCGCGGGCGCGTAGGACGCATAAACGTAGTAGGCCATGCCCTGCTCTTCCCGGATGCTCTGCCCGAGCCGACCCATAAGCCCCAGGCCGCCGATGATCTGCGTGAGATGCTCCAGCGCCATGAAATCGGGGTTGAGCCTCGGCGGGGCCTTGAATCCGAGAGCGATCTCCGCCTGGGGCTTCTCTTTCATTATCAACTTCTTCGTTTGCGGCTCGCAATGCCGCGCGGCCGTAGCGTCGATCACCCCGGCCTTCCGCTTCTTGCGCCATCTCTCGATCAGGCGGGCCATCCTCTCGACGGACTCCTGCGCTCTCACATTCCCCACGATGCAGAAAATGGACCCGTCCGGGGAGTAGTGCCGACGGTGAAACCTCCGCAGGTCGTCGACTCCGAGCGGCTCTACGGTATGCGGATAGCCGAGGGGATAATGGTGGTAGGGGTGCCCTTTGGGGTAAATCAGGTGGTGCAACTCACGCCCCACAACGTGGCGCGGAGAATCTTGCGCCTGCCTGAGATAGTTGAGGGTCTGCGCCCGCACAAGCTCCACCTGCTCCGGCGGGAAAGAAGGCTGTCGCAGGACCTCCAGCAGCAGATCGAACAGCTCCGGCCAATGATCCGCCAGGCACTTCACGTGAAAGACCACTTCGTGCAGCCCCGTCGAAACGGAAAGCGAGGCCCCAAGTGAGTCTACCGCCTCGAAGATCTCTTCGTAAGACTTCTTCTTCGTGCCTCGCATAGTGGCCGAGGCCGTGAGACCCGCCAGGCCGGCCTTCCCTTCGGCGTCGTAGACCGCCCCTCCCGGAAACGAACCGTGAATGACAACGCTCTGCGATGCGGAGTTCTCTGCCGCGAGAATGGCGGCCCCGTTTTCAGTGATCAGCCTCGCCGCGGGCCTGAACCCGGTGGCGGCAAAGACATCCGGCCCGGCTTCCACCGCCTCTTCCGGCGCGTAAGACGGCCCCGTAGGAACGAACCAGCCCACGGTCCTGTTTCGGGCCTGCAAGTACTTCTGAGCAACACGCTGGACGTCTGCTCCCGTGATCGCTCTTATGTTTTCGACGTAATCGTCAAGAAGCCTGTAGCTGTGCACCATCTCAGTGTAGCCCAGCAGCATTGCGATGTGTGTAACGCTCTCGCTCCCGTACGCGTGCGACGCCAGCAACTGCGTGACGGCCTTGCGCAGTTCGCTCTCGGAAGGGCGCTCGGAAGCCAGGCGGTCGACTTGCCCCAGCAGGGCCTTCTCGAGCTTGGCTTGGTGCTTGATCTCCAGCGCGGTGGCTCCGACCGACAGGCCAAACGGGTCAATAGACGCGTGATAAAACGACCGGGCGCTCGAGGCCAGACCCGTGATGACGAGCGCCTTGTAGAGCCGCGACGTTCGGCCGCCGGTGGCATTATCGGCGATGAACGACTTGCCGCCCCCCAGCAAGGCATCGGCCACCAGAAGCGGGTAGACGTCGGGGTCGCCCGCGGGCGGCCCCTTGTAGAGCACTTCGAGATACGCCGCGCCACCCGGGCGCTCAACGATAACGCGCCGCTCCTTTCGCTGCCGGGGCTCCGGTGCAACATCGGGCAGCCTCCTACCGCGCGGAAGATCGCTCCATCGCCTGCTGATATTGCGCAGCAGTTTCGCCGGATCGAAATCGCCCGCGGCCACTATCACCGTGCGGTCGGGAGTGTAGTGGCGTTTGAAGTATCGCCGGAGATCGGCGCTCGTCATCGACGTGAGATCATCGCTGACACCGATGATCGGACGCCCGTAAGGATGCCTGCGAAACGCCTTCGCATCGAGGGCCTCGGTGAGCAAGGTATGCGGGTGATTCTCAGCACCGTTCTTTTCCGAGATCACAACCGTTCGCTCGAACTCGAAATCTGCCTTGTTGATCGGATAATCCAGCCTATCGCGCTCGATCCGCAGCGCGAGGTCGAAGCGGTCCGACGGCAGCGTTTCGAAATAGCAGGTGAAGTCGCGCGAAGTAAAGGCGTTGTTCACGCCGCCCGCCCGGGCCACCTTTCTGAAAATGTCGTTCTTCTTGTCGCGTTTGCCCGATTTGAACAGCATGTGTTCGACCAGGTGCGACGCGCCGGTGAGGCCGGGGCGCTCGTTGCGCGACCCCACGCGATACCACGCCCAGAATGAAACCACAGGCACGTCGTGGTTCTCGCACGCCAATACCTTGAGGCCGTTGTCCAATACGGTCTCGATCACTTGTTGAGTCACGTATTTCACCCTTGATGAAAGATAATTCGAACGCTTGCCGGGTTGCAGTGAAGGTAAGTATAGGCGTGCGAGTGGCAGAATCAAGGGAACAATGAGGTGCGCCTGGTGAAAACCGGTGTGGAGCCGGCCTCGGCCGAGCGCTACGGGTTGCGGGAGGAACTTGTGTGCCCCAAGAGGGCGGACAAGTCTCCGACGCGCCGTCCGGCCCTACATCGGCTTCCCGCCTTGGATGTCGTTGCCCGCCGCGGTCGGCAACGTGCCGCACCGCGTCGAACTTCACCTGTCGAGCGGCCCTCGTTCGCCGCCCACGGCAACGACGTGTGCGATTGCGTGGCAATCGCAATGAGAGACGGAAACATGCATCTCATCGATGCCCAGCTCGCGGGCCTTCATGGCCGCGCGGCCGACAAGGCTGATACGTGGCCGGCCCAGGTGGTCGATCTGCACCTCTATCTCTTTCCAGCCCATCCCTTCCCGCCAGCCGGTGCCCAGGGCTTTGAACACCGCCTCCTTCGCGGCGAACCGCGCGGCGAAGTGCTGCGCGGGCTTCCTACGGCTCTGGCAATAGGCGATCTCCTCGTCGGTGAAAGTCTTGCTCAGGAACCGTTTTCCGTGCCGGTCAACCATATCCCGGATGCGTGCCAGGTCAACAATATCCACGCCAATTCCGATGATCAAAGTCGGGTCCTCTATTCGACATTCGCCTCTAATAAGCTACGTCGACCCATTGTTTCGAGCGAGCGCTTTTCAGAGTCGCCTCGCAGATGCACAGTTCATTGTGCCCGTCCTCGAATGTGGAGTACTTCACCTCGTCGAGCTCGCCGCGGACGTGACGATAGAACTTCTCGAACAAATTCCTCGGGCCCTCGGGGTACGCCTCGTTGTGCCCGCCCGGGTAGTGCGCGTACTCCTTCGCCTCCGGCTTGAGGAGCGACGGATCCTTCATGAGTACTTCGTTGGCCTTCTCGCGATAGCCTATCCACATCTCGTTGGGACGCTCCTGGTCCCAGGCCAGTGCACACCTTGAGCCGTCGATCTCGAAGTAGAGGCGGTTCTTCCGCCCCGCGCTCACCTGCGACACCGTGAAGACCCCGCGGGCGCCCTTGTCGAATTCGACGAGCACCGTGGCGTAGTCCTCGGTGCCCACTTTCATCTCGGTGAGATCCTCCGGCTGAATCTCCTTGCCGGTGAAAGTCTCAACCGGCCTCAGGGGTTTCATGCGTATCGGATGAACCGTGGCGAAGTCGGCGAAGACCTTTGTGATCTTCTGCCCGATGATGAACTGGACGAGGTCGCACCAATGCGAGCCGATGTCGGCAACGGCCCGGCTCTCGCCGCTGAGCTCCGGCTCCAGCCGCCAGTTGTAGTCCGTTTTCAGGTGGAGCCAGTCTTGCAGGTAGGAGCCGTGGGCGGCGAAGATCTCGCCCACGTCGCCGTCCCTGACCATCTCCCTGGCCTGCTGCGTGAGCGGATAGAAGCGATAGTTGAAATCGATGGCGTTGGCCACGCCGGCCTTCTGTGCCTGCTCGACGAGCTTCCGCGACTGGTCAGTGTTCATCGCCAGGGGCTTCTCAGAGACAACGTGCTTGCCGGCGGCCATGATGTCGCTGTTGATCTGATAGTGAAGGTAATTAGGCGTGCAGTTGTGAACCGCCTCGATCTCGGCGTCGGCGAGCATGTCTTTGTAATCGCCATAGGCTTTCGGGATGCCGAGCTGCTCGGCCTTGGCATCGGCGAGTTCCTGGCCGGCCTCCGCAAGCGCGACCACCTCCACGAACCCCAAACGCCGCAGGGCTTCTACGTGAGCCGGTCCGATGAACCCGGTTCCGATAACACCAACCTTGGTTTTTTTCATAGCCGCCTCCGTGCTGGCACGAGTGTTGAGATGGGGCATGAGTGCATTGTACGATACGATGTGATTATAACTGCGGTGCGCCGATAATCAAGCGAAAAGTTCAGTTCCGGTGCTTGACGGAAAGCGGCACGGTTCTGCCGACGAGGCGAAGGCTCGAACCAAGATGTCTTATCACACACATAAGTCTGATAAGCCTGCAATTCAAATTGATTTGGCGGGCGAAATGTGCTATCATGACATGTGGTTTCATAAGAAACTAATGAGAAGAGGGAAATGCGGCGTCTCAGCCGCAGAACGCAGCCAAGATGCCTGATCTTCTGGCCGCCATAGAAAGTGCGGGCGTTTTCGCCCGAGTTATGGAGCACGTGGGCGGCGGAGACTCCTGTGCCGCCGGCGGGCTCTGGGGGTCATCATGCGCGTATTTCGCGGCGGCAGCGCTTAAAAAGTGCCCCTCGATACTCCTTGCCGTCACACCCGGGCCCGAAGAAGCCGACGATCTCTGCAACGACATCAATCTCTTCCAGCCTGCTTGTGCCATTGTGTTTCCCGCCAGGGAAGCCCTGCCTGCCGAAGAGGCGGCCATCAACTACGACATACTCGGGCAGCGCGTCGATATCCTGCGCAAGCTGCTGTTTCACGGGTCCGCCGCGCAATCGGGCGGCGATCTGAACGTGATCGTCGCGCCGATCCAGAGCCTGATGCAGCCGGTGGCCTCGCCCGATCAACTCCAAACGGATATCCTCACGCTTGTCGCGGGCGAGAACCGCCCGATGGAGCAGATCGCCAACTGGCTGGTCGAGCAGAGGTTCGAGCGCGTGCCAATGGTCGAGATGCATGCCGAGTTCAGCATACGCGGCGGCATTCTCGATATCTTTCCAGCGGGGGGCGACAACCCAATCCGCCTAGAATTCTTCGGCGATGAAATCGAATCGATCAGGGAGTTCGAGGTCTCCACGCAGCGGTCGATCAAGCCGTTGCCCAGCTACCAGGTCGCGGGGACTTCGCGCGAAGAGACCGCACACATGCGGGCGCCGGGCGACCTGAGCGCGAGCCTTTTTACGTATCTGCCCAGAAACGCCTGGATGATGCTGCAAGAACCCGTGGAGTTGCAGGACAGGTCTCAGCGGATCACAGCCGCGCTGCGCGAATCGGAAGAGGCGTTTTCGTTTCACGACATCTACCAGGAGTCGTTGCGGTATGTATCGATTCACGTGACCGGTCTTCCAGCGGCATCCGACCTGCCGTCGTTCGATTTTGAGACCGGCACGACCGAGCGGTTCGGCGGCGAGATCAAGGCGGTCATCGAGGAACTGGGCCGGCTGTCGCGGCAAAACGACGCCGTCTACATTTTCTGCGAGAACGAGGCGCAGGAGGCCAGGCTCAAGGAGGTACTGAAAGACACCGACCTCGCGGATGAACCGAAGGTGGTCTTTGAGCAGGGGCTGCTGTCGACGGGATTTCGGCTGTCGAATCCGCCGATGGTGTTTGTGGGTCATCACGAGATTTTCAGCAGGTATCAGCGGCTGCGCACGGTGCGGCCGAGGCGGCGCGGTGCGCCGGTAGAGAGCTTCCTGGAGCTGAGCAAGGGCGACTACGTGGTGCACGTGGCTTACGGGATCGCGAGATTCCGGGGGATGGAAACACTCCGCAGGGAGGGCGAGGTGCAGGAGTTTCTCGTTCTTGAATTCGCGGGTAGAACAAAGCTGTACGTGCCCGCGAGCAAGATCGACCTGGTGCAGCGCTACGTGGGGCCGTTCAGAGTAAAGCCGAAGGTCAGCGTGCTCGGGGGCAAACAGTGGAGCGAAAAGAAGGCGGACGTGAAGCGCGCCGTGCAGGACATGGCCGTCGATATGCTCGAGCTGCAGGCGATCCGCGCACGGTCGCCGGGCATTGCGTATCCGCCCGACGATCTCTGGCAGCACGAATTCGAAGACTCATTCCTATATCAGGACACGGAAGATCAGGTCCATGCCCTCGTCGAGATCAAGGGCGACATGGAGGGGCCGACCCCGATGGACCGGCTGCTGTGCGGCGACGTCGGATACGGGAAAACGGAGCTGGCCATCCGGGCGGCGTTCAAGGCCGCATCATACGGTAAGCAGACGGCCGTGCTCGTGCCGACGACGATCCTGGCCGCGCAGCACTTCCGCACCTTCAGAGAACGCATGGCCGACTTTCCTGTCATGATCGAAATGCTCAGCCGCTTCCGGACCAAGAAGGAGCAGAATGAGATCATCGAGCGGCTCAAGCGCGGCCAGGTCGACATTGTGATCGGCACGCACCGGCTGCTCTCGAAGGATGTTGGTTTTCGCGATCTGGGCCTGCTGATCGTCGACGAGGAGCAGCGGTTCGGCGTACGGCACAAGGAGCGGCTAAAGCAGTTTCGCAAGACGGTAGACGTGCTCACGATGACGGCCACGCCGATCCCGCGGACGCTCCACATGTCGCTGGTGGGGATCAAGGACGTATCGGCGCTAAACACTCCGCCGCAAGACAGGCAATCGATCCGCAGTGAGGTGTGCAGGTTCGACAACAACAGGATCCGCGACGCGATCCTGCGCGAAATCCACCGCGACGGACAGGTGTTCTTCGTGCACAATCGCGTTTACAATATCGAGTCGATCCGTGATGAAATACAGCGCATAGTACCCGAAGCCACCTACACCATCGGACATGGCCAGATGAAGGAACACGACCTGGAATCGAGGATGGAGCGGTTCGTGGCGGGCGACGTGGACGTGCTCGTGTGCACGACGATCATCGAATCGGGGCTCGATATCCCCAACGCCAACACGATCATCATCAACCGCGCGGACAACTTCGGGCTGGCGGACCTGCATCAGCTCCGCGGGCGGGTCGGCCGCTACAAGAACCGCGCCTACGCGTATTTTCTCGTGCCCAGAGACAAGCCCATCACGCACAAGTCGGTCCGCAGGCTCAAGGCGATCGAGGAGTATTCCGAGCTCGGCGCGGGGTTCAAGATCGCCATGCGCGACCTGGAGATCCGCGGAGCGGGCAACATCCTCGGCACCCAGCAGAGCGGGCACATCGCCGCCGTCGGTTACGACCTGTATTGCAAGCTGCTGGCGCAGAGCATCCACGAGTTGAAGAATGAAGAAGTGCCCCAGCCGGTCACGGCCGAGATTCAGATCAACCTCGACGCTTTCATCCCCGACGATTATGCTCCCGATCCTTCGCTTAAGATGATCGTTTACCGCAGGCTGGCCTCGGCGATGGAAATGGGTGACATCGAGGACCTCAAGAGCGAGCTGGCCGATCGGTTCGGCCCCCCGCCCGAGCCTGTGAGGCGGCTCATCGAACGGCACGTGCTGCGGCTGCTCGCCACGAAATGGGGCATCACATACATCGCCGCGCGCAAGGGGTATCTGCTGGTAAGGTACTCCGACCCGTCGCGTATCAACAGGCTTTTTGCCGGGACGGATCATACTGCTAGAATCATCGACGGCGAGACGCTGCACCTGCACCATCCCGCGAGCGCGGATACCCCACACAAGAAGGCCGAGTTCTTGAAGGCGGTGCTTGGCGGGTGATCTGAACTCGAGGAAAACTCGGGATCTATCGGGTTTGATATCGTTGCGTATTTTGAGCCACGATGGTGGGAGGGAAACTCTTTGAAAAGAGTTTCCCCCCACACCCCTCTTCAGAAACTTTTCACGGCCGGGCCGGCAGCCGGCTCGGCCTTGTGTAAGAGCCCAAGAGTTGAGGGGGGCAGAAGCCCTCAGGCTGTTAAAGCAAGCCGGCCCGGCCGCCGGGACGGCTGTGAAAAGTCTTTGGAAGGGGGTCTGGGGGAAACCTTTCTTCAGAAAGGTTTCCCCCAGCACAGGGGCCGCCCAAGAAGGCGGGAAGACGTTCGCCGACGAGACCAGGGCTTGAACCAAGATCTCTAATCACACCCCTCTCTTCAAATTATAGCCTATTTTTATTGATTGACGCCGTTATGCATGCTACAATATATTGTTTGGCCAATTCTGCGCCCGAAAGGATGTGAATGCAGGCAATTCTTGATAATCCCCTGATAGTGCAGAGCGACCGTACGGTTCTGGTTGAGGTCGACAGCCCGAGGTACCAAGATGCCCGGGATCAGGTCGCCCGCTTTGCCGAGCTCGAGAAGAGCCCCGAACACATCCACACTTATCGACTTACGCCACTGTCGCTGTGGAACGCCGCGGCGGCGGGGATGAGAGCGGATGACATTCTTGCCGCCCTTGAGGAATACGGCAAGTATCCGGTGCCCCAGAACATACGGCAGGAGGTTACCTCCTACATAGCGCGATACGGCCTGCTGAAGCTGATCCGGGAGGGGGACGATCTGATCCTCACGTCGGAAGATACCACCGTTATCACGGAAGTGTGGAACAGCAAGGCGGTGCGCGTAAATCTCCTGAGGGTGCTGGGGCCGGGGCGGGTGCTGGTACGCAGGCGCATGCGGGGGCACGTGAAACAGGCGTTGATCCGGATCGGATATCCGGTGGAAGACCTGGCGGGGTACGTGGAGGGTGATCCTCTGCCGATGGCGCTGTCGGAACAGACATCCGACGGTTCACCGTTTCACGTGAGAGAGTACCAGCGCGAGGCGGCGGACATTTTTTATGCGGGCGGTTCTTCGCGCGGCGGCAGCGGAGTGATCGTGCTGCCGTGCGGAGCGGGCAAGACCGTAGTAGGCATGACCGTGATGGCGCGGTTTCAGACAAACACCCTCATCATAGTCACCAGTCTCACCGCCCTCAACCAATGGCGGCGCGAGCTGCTCGATAAGACGACCCTGCGGGAGGACCAGGTCGGCGAATACAGCAGCGTGCGAAAAGAACCCAAAGGTGTAACCATCACGACCTACCAGATGCTCACGTATCGCAGGCGCAAGACGGAAATATTCCCGCACTTCGAGATCTTCAACAAAAGGAACTGGGGGATCATCATCTACGACGAAGTCCACTTGCTGCCCGCACCGGTGTTTCGCATCACGGCCGAGATACAGGCCTGCAGGCGCCTGGGGCTTACCGCCACGCTGGTGCGCGAGGACCACAAGGAAGACGACGTCTTCAGCCTGATCGGGCCGAAGCGTTACGATGTGCCTTGGAAGGTGCTCGAAAAGCAGGGGTGGATTGCAACGGCGGAGTGCATCGAGGTGCGCTTGCCGCTCCCCGCGGAGCTGCGCATGAAGTATGCCACGGCCGACGGCCGCGCCAAGTTTCGCGTTGCGTCGGAGAACCCCCTGAAGATCGACGTTGCACGGCGGATCATCGAAGACCATCCCGACGACCTGATCCTGATCATCGGGCAGTATATTGCGCAGGTCAAACAGATTGCGAGGGAGTTCGACGCGCCCATCATCACCGGCGCCACGCCCGATAAGAAACGGGAAGAGCTTTACCGCAAATTCCGCGAGCATGAAATCCGCGTTCTCGTGGTCTCGAAGGTCGGAAATTTCGCCGTAGACCTCCCCGACGCAAGCGTTGCGATACAGGTCTCGGGCACTTTCGGCAGCCGGCAGGAGGAGGCCCAGCGCCTCGGCAGAATTCTGCGGCCGAAGACGGAAGGGACCAAAGCCCATTTCTACTCCCTGGTAACGCGCGACACGCGCGATCAGGAATTTGCGGCGAACAGGCAGCTATTCCTGACCGAACAGGGTTACTCCTACGAGATACGTGATGCCTATATCAAAGAGCGGGAAGCCCACTGAGAAACTGAGCTTCGACGAGTTCCTGAATTCAAAAAGCATACACAGCCTCCAGGGAATCATCACCTTCTGGTCGAGCAGCGCACATGCACGTTATTCAAAATCGATGCTCATCCGCGATCTGCGGCGGCTCATGCTCGACAGGAAGTTGTTGAAGAAAAAAGTCGCCGAACTGCCTCCGGTCAGCCTGTCGCAGCTTCGCTGTTTGATCAAGAGAGCGCCTTTTAAGCTCTACCCCGACGGCCAGGATGTTTTCATCGAGCAGCTCGCAGAGGGGGGATTCGTCCACAGGTCGGCGGTCATGGCCAGATATGCCGACCCCGATCACACGGCCGCCGTCATCCCCGACGAACTCAAAAACCTGCTGATCGAAGTGCTCGATATAGACATGAGACCCGTCGAGGAAGTAACCTCCTTGAGCGGTTTTCTCGCGGCCATGCCCGACGAGCGCTACCGGAAGGTCGTTGGTGCAGCACTCCGCGACGCCCCGCGCGACGGAACTCGCCAGACCGATCACCGGCTCCTGCTCGACACTCAGCGTATTCTCGGACGCCTTCGGAAGCTCCCGGAGCAGCTTTTCGACCACGTTTCGCACGCCGTGGGCAGCGGGGGAGGCCTGTGGCCCGTGGAGCTGGTCACCGGAACGTCTACCGCGAAAACGTGCAAGTTTCTTGAGGATCAGCTCATCGGAACAGTAACTGAGCTGCCGGTCAGCCCGGGCGAGGCCGACAAGAAGGTGATGTTCGTTTTCACCGACGTCGCCGAAAAGCTCCTGGGCATACAGGTGGGGCCCATCGAAGGCTACGACCAGGTATCCGACAGAGGCATCGGGCCGCTTCTCGACATCAACACGATTCTGCAGTTTCTCAGCCTGGAGGGGGCGCGGGTGAAGCAAGACAACAGAGTGTACAGGAGCTCGGCAAGGCGTTTGGGCGGCCTTATGGAGCCCACGGGGGCGCCGGCCGACAACGAACACTTTGCCCAGGCGCACCTCACCCTGCTGCACAAACTCGGACTGACCGACGAGGTCCACGGTGAGATCGTGCCGACCGAGAAGGCAGGCGAATGGTTTACAAAGGAACCCGAAGAGCAACTTGCGGCCATCTTGGACAATCTCGACGGCGTAATAACTCCCATGAACAAATACGCATGGGGCAAGTTGATCGGGGTCCTCAGGCAACTCTCCGCCGGCGATGCCCACCTCACTACCGTGGTCCTTTCGCGGCTGTTGGTCTCGTTTTACAGGGACCTCGGCGCAGGGAAGGATCTCTCGAAACTCCTTTACGGCTTCGAAAGTCTTCAGCAGATCCTCGACGTTGCCGCGGGCTGGCTGCGCATGCTCGCACGGTACGGTTTTGTGGCGGCCTACTTGCAGGGCGGCGCGCTTATGGCTGTGAAACTCACCGAGCCCGCGGCCGTGGCGATTGGGGCGGCGGCGGCCGCGCCGCGCGAGGAGGCCGAGGAGCAGGTGTTGATCGTGAATCCCGATTTCGAGTGCATCGTTTTTCGACACGGGCCTGCCTGGCGCGTGGCTGCGACGCTCTCGAAGTTCGCCCGCAGGAAGAAAACCGATCAGACCTATCATTTCAAGATCAAACGCGAGCACGTAGAGGCCGCGGTCCTGTGCGGGATGTCGGGCGACTCGATGATGGACTTTCTGCAGGGTCATTCGCGGGCGCCCGTTCCCCAAAACGTTGAGTATTCCGTCAGGGACTGGGCTTCGAAGGTACGCGTGGTCCGGAGCTTCTCGGCGGTGATTCTCGAAGCGAAAGACTCGCAGACTCTCGATATGGTCATGGAAGACCCGCAGGTAAAGCCCCACATAGATCGCCGGCTATCGCCCACGCTGGCGGCGCTCAAGGATCGAATAACCAACAAGAAGCTGATCAATCACCTCCGTCAAAACGGCATCTTCCTGAAGAACTGACGATCGGCGCCGACGCCGCACCCCTCTACCCTCGGCCGTTCCCGGATCGGGCCATGTGGCATTTCGCCGCGTTTGTGATGGATATACCGATTGGGTCCGGCCGAATCTTGTTTCTGCACTGATTCGGTCTTAATCCGAGAATTGCTATTGAGACGGAGGAACAAAAACATGATTCCTCTGCTCTTTGAATTGGAAACAGGCCGTGGCGATTTGGGAGGGGAATACCCGGTGCTTTCGGCAATAGATGGACCAAGGACTTGCACCTTTGGCGACATAACGACCAGAAATCCTCATCTGATCACAGCAAAGGGACTCGCCTGTGAAGCCGCGATGCAGGATCGAAGCATGCTGATAGTGGGCGAGGCCGGCACAGAAAAGGAGCTGCTCGCCCTCGCGGTGCACTCGTCGGGCCAACGCAGCAGCATGCCGCTGGTGGAGCTAGACTGCGGCCACTTGCCCGATGTTCTGATGGAATGGGCGATGTTTGGCGATCCCTTCGGCGGGATGCTCCACCCGATGCTCAGGGAATGCGCCGGGGGCACGCTCTTCATTCAGGAGGTCGGGTCTTTGCCGCTCGTTGCTCAGTCCAGAATAGTGCAGGCCATGCAAACGGGCAAGCTCATTCTTGAGTCGGGCGAGGAGGCCGACTTCGATTGCCGGGTGATCGCATCTACATCTGAAGACCTCGCGCCACTGGTGGAAGACAGGAAGTTTCGCGGCGATCTTTACCGCGCTCTTACTCAGACCGTGATCTTCATTCCGCCGCTGAGGCATCGCAAGGAAGACATTCCGTTGCTTGTTAACAAGCTGATGCGCGAGTTCGGACGAGAATTGCAGAAACCCATCCACAACATTTCCGACGAGGCGATGCAGGGGCTCACGCACTTCAGGTGGCCGGGCAACGTGAGGGAGTTGGAAGCCGTAATGGGCAGGGCGGCGCTGCTTGCCAAGGGCGAGACCATCCTGATGCAGCATCTGCCGCGGGCAGTGCAGAGGGCCCGAAAGTACAAGAACGCCGGCCAGGGGGAGGAGGAGCCACTTGCTCTGGCGACCATCGAAAAACGCCACATACAAAAAGTGCTCGACTACACCGGCTGGCACAAGGTGCGGTCGGCCCAGATACTGGGGATTGACCGCAGCACGCTTTACGACAAGATCAAGCGCTACGACCTCGTTAGTCCTGAAGATCGCCTCCTCGAGGTGGCACAGGTCTGACAGGAGTTCCTGAAATGGAAGTGCAAACAAGCGAACACGGCGCGGCAAGCATTGTCAGGCTTATAGGCAGAATGGCCGAGCGCGGCGACTGCGAACCGCTGCAGCGGACGGTCCGGGAGCTGGCCGACAGTGGCAAACGCTCCCTCGTGCTCAACATGGAAAACGTGGAATTCCTCGGCCCGCCGGGCATGGGCGCCCTGATCGGCGCGCTGGACACGATGACGAGATGCGGCGGTCAACTGAAGCTCGCCTGCGTGCGGGGCCACGCGGGAACCATGCTTGCGACCACACGGATGGACAGGCTTTTCGACATCTGCACCGACGAGCAGGAGGCCCTCATGCAATTTGCACCCGCCGGCGCAACTGCGACCGGCCCGGCGGAGCTGTCGCAATGGACCTCAAAAACGGTGATCGAGTTTCCCAGTACGGAAGGCAATATCACCGAGGCGGCGCGGAGATTCGGTTCGTTTCTCGGACAGCTCCGCATAGATGTGGGCACGAAGTTCAACCTGCAGGTGGCCTTTCACGAGGCCTTCGCCAATGCGGTCAAGCATGGCAACAAGGCCGATCCTTCGAAGTGCGTGGTGGCCGAATGCGCCGCCAATGATCGCATGCTGAAGATATGCGTGACGGACGAAGGGGAAGGCTTTGATACGAAAACGGCCATCGCGCTGAAGTCCAATCCGTTTCACGACGGCGGAAACGGGCTTGATCTCATCCGGAACCTGATGGACGAGGTGAGTTACAACAGCAAGGGCAACTCGATCAGCATGGTCAAGTTCTGCTCACAGGCGCTTCCTGAGCAGCACAGCGGGAAGGATTATAGCCAGGTATTGTAGCATCCCCAGCGGCGAGGCACTCGCAAAATCGGGCGCCAAGGAGCAGCCGCCGCCCACCCTCCTGTCGATCCTCTTGTTCTCAATAGCCGCTTGCAGGCCGCGCTTTGCGTCCAACAAATCCGGATCGATCGCCAAGGCCCGGCGGTAGTTTTCTTCGGCCTCATCAAAACGCTTCTGCCAGAGCCGCACGTGCCCCATTCCAATATGCGCTCCCGCCGAGTTGGGATCAATGGCAAGGGCACGGCGAAACGAGCCCTCGGCGGCTTCCCAGTTTTCGCGGCTCCAGTGTACAATGCCCATAGCCTCGTGCGCGGCGGCCCTGTGCGGATACAACTTCACCAGCTTCGCTGCGGTTCGCTCCGCCATCGAATAATCCACCCGGCCTACCAGGTGCTTTACCCTCTGATACAGCGCATTTAAGTTGTCGGGATCGATCTCGAGGATCACGTCGAGGCATTTGGCCGATTCCTTGTAGAGTCCTTGCGCGTCGTACAGCAACACAAGATTCCAGTAGGGGGCCGCCCATTTCGGGCGGATCGCCGCCGCGGCCAGGTATTCTCGTTCGGCGGCCTCGAGCCTGCCCGTTCGCGTGTAGAGTATGCCGAGGCAGTTCCGCGGCGATGCGTCGGCCGGGTCTGCTTCCGTGGCTTTCCGGAGCATTTCCTCGGCCTTGTCGTACTTCTCCCGGTCGAGCAGGCACGAGCCGATGTGAAACATTGGCCTGGCCCAACCGGGGCGCAGTGTGAGCGCTGTGTGATAGGATTCTATCGCTTGCGGATACTTGCCGTTCTTTTCGTACAAGAAACCCAGCCCGTTGTAAGCTTCGGCGCACTTGGGGTGATCCCGGATGACCTCACGATACGTATCTGTGGCCTTGTCGGTGTAGCCCAGTTTGCGGTAGAACCTGGCGAGACGAAGTTTTTCGGCGACTTCCGGGGGAACGGCGCCGTCAGTCGGCCTCGGATCGGCGAGATCCGGGCCGTCGAGTGGAGTAACCCCCGCGGGGGCAGGGCCGGCCAATGCCGCAGTCAGCAGCAGCACCGCAAGCGCCGGGAGTGCAGATCTCATTCTTATTGTGCTTCGTTTTCTTTGCAGCGCTCGTTGATACGATCGAGCATGGCTGTGGCGGAGTCCTTCATCTGAGTCAACGCCGCCGACTGCATCAGCTCCTCGGTGAGGCGCCTTGCCTCCCTGCAATTCCCGGCATCGAGGAGGATCTTGATCTTCAGCAGCATCCATGAATCGCTCTTGCTGCGCTTGAGGGCCTTGTCGACGTAGGCAATGGCTTTCTCGTTGTCGCCTCTCTGGGAGTGCAATCGGGCGATCGCGCCCATCAGACTCGCCCGGCTGGCCGCGGGGACGTCCGTTTTCTCGCAGAGCGTGTAATTAAGCAGGGCTTCCGGGAGTTTGCCGCGGCGGTGATAGGCGGTGGCCAGCGCGAGGCGCGAGTCGAAACTATCCTTGATCTCAATGGAACGGCTCAACATCTTTATCGCCTCATGCGTCATGCCGCGCTCGAGGTATATCCGGCCGAATTCCTTGTGGACACGGCGCGCGGGATCGGCCACGTGCATTCGCTCCGCGAGGATCATCACCGACTCGGCATGGCCCATCGACGAGTATATCGAAACAAGCTGTTGATAATGCGCGGCGCGACGGGAGCCGTGCTCGATTGCAAACTCGATAACGCCTCGGAACTCCTCGCGGAACCTCGGCATGTTTGCGCGCTCGGTGAATTTGAACTGCCCCGCGTACACTTTGCACAGCTCATGGTAGAACCGCCGTACCGCCGTGTCGCGTGTCTTTCGCCCTCCGGCAACGAGCGCACCTTTCTTGAATATCTCGGCGGCTTCATCCCATTTGCCTTCGAGCAGATACTGGTGGCCCAACTGCGAGTACGCCGAAAGATCGCCGGGGTCTTCCTCGATCTGCGAGAGGAGGTACGCCACAACGCGCGACCGCAGTCGGACGTGCAGCTCGATGCGCTCTCCGCCGGCGACTTCAATCGTCTGCTGATGGGTGCTGTAGTTTGCCTTGTGTACGCGGACCTCATATAGATCGTCGGGCAGGTCGTCGAGCAGCAGTGGCGTGATCCCCTCCTCGCGACTGTTCACGTATACGGTGCACTCGGGGGGCTCCGAGGTGATCATGATGCTGCCCTTCTTGAGGGCCTCGAGCGTGGCATCGATTCCCGGATTCTCCAGCGGCACCGTTATGTCGGTCGTCCAGTCGCGATAGCCCTTGCGCTTCAGCCGCACGCGGTAATTGCCGGGCGGCAGATCCTTACGCACGGGGGCCGTTCCTTCGTATACATCGTTTATGAACACCATCGCTCCCGGGGGTGTTGAGGTGATTATCGCTTTCTGCGTTTCCGCCGCGCATGCGGGGAGTATCAAAATGGCGACCACAGGTATGAAGCAGAGGAGGCCGGCTCTCATTTGGCGCCTCCTTCTTCGGGCTCGGCCGGCTTCACGAGCACGATGTCGCCCTCGTCCTCGAGGTCTCTCTCGTCGGCGTAGAGATACTTTCGAAACTGATAAAGCACAGCCTTCATCTCGGCAATGGCGGCGGCGTCGCCGGTCTTGAGCTTCTCCGACCACGACGCCGGGCTGAAGTCCTTCACGTCGAAATCCGCCTGCTGATCGGGGCCGTTGGCTGCCAGCACGTAGCCGTGCGCGTAGGTTGTCTTGCCGTTTTTCACGGCCCGCGGCCCGGGGCTGTATCGCAGGGGCATGCCCTTGTAGCGCGCGAAAGGGTCCGCAGGCTCCTCGGGTAGAAATGCGGGGATCAACACGTTGAGGCGTTTCGGAAAGCTATTATGCATCTTGTAATGCTGATCGATGGCCGCGGCCGTCTTGTTGAGGATCTCCTGCGTGAGCGCAATCTTGCGCCTTATGGATGCTTCCTTGAGCTTGCGGGTCGACACCAACCCCGCCGCGAGCCCCACCGGTGAAGTAACGGTAGCGAAGATGCCGTCGTCGCGTATCGCGATCAATGCCATCGAAGAGCTCAGGTCGTCGGCGCCGCGCAATATCGCCGCGGCCATGGGGTGCGAGCTATCGTCCAGCCACGGAGAATAGGCATTGAGAAGCTCTCGTAAGAGGACCGACGTCCGCGCGAACACTTCGATGTTTGCCCGGGCGGGCATTCTTTTTCTCAGGGAGGCGCATGCGGGGTCGGCACTCAGGCCATCGCCGGCGCGATAGGCCCTCACGGCTTGTTCGACGGTCGTATGCCGGGGTGAAAACAGGAAGTATCCGTCCACGAATCCGAATCCGTGCATGATGCGCGGCTCAACGAAGCTCGAAAGCTTTACCAACTCGGTTTGGCCGAAGGTATAGCGCCGCTTTTCAATACACAGTTGCTCCCAGATTATCTCCGACTCCAGCACGCGGTCCAGTGCCTTCGACAGGACCTCCTGCCGAGGAGCCCGGAAACCGATCAGATATGGTGTTTTTTCTGCGTCTATACCATCGCTCAAGATGGCCTCGGAAAGCCTGTCGAGGTCAATTGCGAAGAATATTTCTCCGCCGACTGACCCAAGAATATCGTCCTGCAGGTTTATGCCGAAGGGAACCTCTATGCCTTGGGCCCAGTTGTCGAGCCTCTCCACAACGGCGGGGCCGGCCACCTCTCCGGCCATCTCGCCGACCGCCGCCCGAACGGCCTCCCATATATCGTCGCCTTTGCCGACGTCGATCGATATGTAGAGGTCGAAATCCTTGGGAACGAATTTCATTCCCTCAAGTTGAGACTGTGTGGTGGGCAGGAACTTCATCCACGATATTCTTGGTCGGCGGAAAACGACAAACATCGTGTCGGTTACACCCGCTGCGTCGAAGGCGGTGTGGAAGCCGAATCCCGGAATGTCGCCGGCACCGAGGCGTTTGAGGTGGTCGACCCGGTCAAAACTCGGCCGGCGGCGATTGAGCTCGCGTGTGAGTTCATCAACGTTAATATAGCCCCACAAACCCGTACCGATCCGGAGCTCGTTTACGATCTTCTCGTAGCAATTGTTGCCGGCGAGCGAGGATTCGGCATCGGCTCTATTCAGCAGACCGGGAACGTCAGACCTGAATCCAAGGACAATGACATCGCCGGCAAAACCGATGGCGAAGTGCTGATCGTCCGCCTCGCCGAGCTTGATCTCGTAGACCTGTCCGCGCGCCTCTCCGTCCGGAGTCCGGATAGTGGGCCCGAGGGTGACGACAGCCCTGCCGTGAAGGGCAAACCTGATGGCCGCCATCAGGGAGGTTTCGAGGTTCTTCAGTGCTCCGGCGTCGAGCTCGGAGACGTCGAGGAATATCGCGAACGGCAGGCGCCCACCAGGCGCCGGGGCGGGTGCGTTGGGTGGGACGGGGGTCGGGAGAAGCGCAAGTGCGCATCCTCCCCTCAACAGCGAGTCGCGCTGATCCTCGGGCAGGCTTGTTATCAGCGTTGCGACGGCTTTTGCCTGCCGAAGCCTTACCTCTATGGCCTGCGAGAGCTGCGTGTCGGCGGCGATCAGCTTGCCGAAAGCCGACGCCCGGGCGGCCTCGATCATACCCAGCAGGTCGGAGGCAGAGATCACCGCAATGGTGTTTGCGGGCAGAAGTGAAGCGTAAAAGGCTTTCTTCTCGCGGGCCTCCGCTGTTTCCTCGGCCGGCGCCGCAAGGGCGCTGCACAGCAGGTACACAACAATGAAAGACCTCAAGGCCGTGTGTGCGTCGGGTGAGATCATACTTCTTATTATAGCGCTGTAAATACCGGCGGCAAGGTTTTTCCGCCGTTGCCCGGGCGCTTGGTTGGCGCGCGATGTCCCCTTTCGTCCTTGCCGCCCCGCCTGGCGGCGCTCCAAGGGGCGCTTTCGGGCCTTCTGCGATGAACCGTGCCCGTGTCTGTGCCGAAAATAGTTGAAAACACCGGCATCTCAAATATAATGAAATAGGACTCCCGCATCTTCTGTTTGCGCCGCCTCGTGGGCGGTCACGAGCGGCCGAGGCGCGGGATGTTGGAATACCTATGCGCAGCGTTGTCACTATCAGGGCGGCTGTCTGTCTTTTTCTTGTCATGGCCCCGGGTGCGACGGGTCTGGCCGTGCCGTACCCGACAAACGTTCCGGAGTTCGACCCGGTCGAACGCGGCCTTGCCCTCGAGGAGCAGGGCAAGACCACAGAGGCCCGCAAGGCATTCCGCGAAGCCATAGAGGCCAACTCCGGGAGCGTTGCCGCCCGCATTTTACTCGCGAGATCATTGGCCGCGAGCAAAACCCTCGAAGATCTCAAAGAAGCGATGTCCGAACTGGCAACAGCTCTCAGCATGCGGCCGGACCACGCCGAGGGATGGCGCCTTGCCGCGAACGCCGCCTCGAAAATGCTCTTCAAGAGGGAAGCTTCCGATGAGAGTGGCAACGACAACGATTCCGCTGCAGCCGACGAACTTCTCAAACATTTCATTGCCTGCCTTTCGCCTGTTCCGGGACTCAGCGACGAAAAGCCAAACGTTGTCGAAAAGCTCCGCTACGCATTGGAAAAGGACCCGGACAGCCCCGACGTGAACACACTGTTGTTCGACGCCGTGAAAGCGTTTTACCGGCGCTCACTGGCCCTGGAGCCGGGGAGTATTGAGACCTTCAGCGCCGTCACCTCTTTCATGCTTAGCCTGAGCGCTCCCACTCCGACCGCTCGTGCATCCTACGCCGAGGCCGCCCTCGAAGCCGCTCTCAATGCCGTGAAGGCCGCCCCGTACGATTACAGGGCGCTACTGCTGGCCGGCAGAGCATATCAGCACCGGGCCGATACGGTGGAGGTCGACAGCGAAACACAGGAGGGCCTCGAAGAGAAGATGTCTTTCCTGGCTTCCGCAGAAGAGTCGTACCGGCAGGCTCTGCTCCTCGGGCCCGCCTCCACCGTTGTGATCAACAACCTGGCGAGGGTTTTTGCCGACCAAGACAAGACCGACGAGGGAGTTGAGTACTTCCAGAAGCTGGGCGAAGCGACCGACAAGGAGGGCGTAAGGCTGCTCACTATGCACTCAATAGCGTATTTGTATTCGGCATCAGGCCAAACCGACAAAGCGGAAGAGCAATGGTTTAAGGTGGCCGAGGCCTATCCCGCGCGTCTGGACGCATACTTGCGCCTTGTAACTATTTATCTCGGAGAAGAGCAGACAGACAAAGCCGTCGAACTTCTGACTGACGTTGCGAAGGAGCATCCGACATTTCTTAACGCGCACGAGCTCCTGGGCCGCCTTCACATGGAGGCCGGGAGAGTGGAAAAGGCGGAAGAGCATTTTCTTGCCGCGATCCGGCTCCACGATGCCGGCTTCTTCGAGTCGGCCGAATCGGACGACGAACAGGAGCAGCCCGCCGGCATCATGAAGTTGTTTCATTCGGCTCTCATGAACCTGTCAAACATCTACATCTCCCGGCATCAGTATCTCAAGGCCGGCGACATCATCGATAATTACAAATCGGTTTACTTCCGCACGAATCCACGCGGCAACCTGATCGCCGACTCGGCCGGACACCCAATCCCCCGCGAGCCGGCAGACGTGCCCGCAGAAGCGATGCTGCAGGCCGGAGGCGCCTATTACCGGGCGCATCGCCGCTCAAAGGCGAGGCAGTGCCTCATCGAAGCGGCACGAATGAAACAGGGCAACTATTATGTGGTCCAACTCGCGCTGGCCCAGGCGTACCAGGTGTTGCTCCAACTCAATGTGCGGCCCGAGGAGAAACTCAAGGCGGCCGAAAACGCACGACGGGTTTGGGAGAAGGTCCTCGAGGAAGTCGCCGGCGACCCTAAAGCCCTGCATCAGCTCGCACAGCTAACGTTTGAGATCTCCAAACGCAGTGCGGCGGAGATCGAGGCCCTCGCGAGAAACAACCCCAACGAGACCCGCGCCGCTGGAGCGGTCAACATGCTGAACGACATGCTCAAGGAGCATCCCAACAACATTTCCGTCCTGCTCCTGCGCGCGAACATACACGAGTTTCTCGGTGACCCTGAAGAGGCCTTGGAAGATACAAAAACCCTGCTCGCGGTCAAGCCGGACGACGCCGTCGCCCCGGCCATGGGCAAGGTCCAACCGGTTGCCGAAGAAGTACTGAACACGTTGCGGGCCCGCGCACTCGCGCTTGCGGCCTGGATTCATGCACAGGCCTCGGATGACCTGGACGAAGCCGAAGAGCTGGCGAAAAAGGCCCTCGAAGCCACGCCACCCTCGCCTGCAGTACTTGACACACTTGACTACATCGGTTATCTAACGGCTGTGGGCCGGATACATGACGCACTCGCCTGGGTGGCCTATCGCAGGGCCATGGCTCACGAAGATGCGGCGGCCAGAACGGAGACCCTTTTGAGCGCCCGGCGAAGCGCCAAGCTGGCGATGGCCTGGCAGCCCACTCCGACCTCGCGTTACCACTATGCAGAAATCATACTCGCACTGAACAGCGACTCGAAAAGCCACAAAGATGCGATCACACAGCTCGAGAAGGCCCTGTCGGACACGTGGATCTTCCGAGAAGCCGACCGGGCGGCCGCTCTCTTGAAAAAGTTGAAATCGCAGTAGCTATTCACAATCAGGGCACGACAGGCCCGCGCGCCGGTCCGAAGCCCGTCGGTGCGAACAATCCAGCGGACACGAAAGGTTGCCGATCAGAAGTGTCGGCCCCAAAGGTTTTTCTCACGCAGTGCGATGCATACGACCGGGAGGTCGTGCAGCAAAAAGTTGAAGAAGCCTTCGCCGCTTTCGGAGGCGTGGGCACCTACGCAACCGCGGGCTCGCGAGTGCTGGTAAAGCCGAATCTGCTCGCGGGCGCGCCGCCGCAACGAGCAGTGACCACGCACCCCGCGGTAGTGGAGGCGGCACTCAAGCTGCTGCTCGAGGCCGGAGCAAAAGTGACCGTTGCCGACAGCCCGGGTTTCAGCAGCGCGGCAAAGGTGGCGGCGAAGTCCGGCATAGCCGAAGTCGCTCACAGGCTCGGCGTTGAGATTGCCGAGCTAGACGAATCCGTGGAGGTGTCGGCGCCGGGCGGGTCGCTCTTCAGAAAGGTTGAGGTGGCCCGCGCCGCGCTCGAAGCCGATGCGATAATCAACCTTGCGAAATTCAAAACCCACGGCCAAATGATCTTGACGATGGCCGTGAAGAATCTTTTTGGCTGCGTGGTGGGCCACCGGAAAGCCCAGTGGCACATGGCCGCGGGCATCGACCGCGATGCATTTGCCCGGCTGCTGCTCGAGCTGTGGCGGCTGCTGCCGCGGACCTTCAGCCTGGTGGATGGTATTGTCGCCATGGACGGCAACGGCCCCAGCGCGGGCAGGGCGCGGGCGATGAACCTGCTGCTTGCAGGTGAAGATGCCCTTGCGGTGGACCGCATCGCCGCGAGGCTCGTGGGCCTCGCCGAGAACCGGTTTCCCTTGGTCCGCGCAGCGCGGCAAATCGATGAGCTCGGCCCAAGCCTGGGCCATATCGACGTTGTCGGCGGCTCGGTGGAGGCCCTCGCGGTCGACGATTTCGAGCTGCCGGCCGGGTCCGACATAGCGCTCGGCCCGCGAATCCTGCGGAGGGTGTTTGGGCGGGCGCTTTCGGCACGCCCGAAAGTGAACCGCCGCAAATGCCGGTTGTGCGGGATATGCGTGGAAAGCTGCCCGCCACAGGCGATGACAATGGCCGGCGGCCGTGTGTCTATCGACTATTCCGCCTGTATCAGTTGCTTCTGCTGCCAGGAGATGTGCCCGGAGCGCGCGATAGACGTCCGCCGGGGATGGCTGGCGAAAGTCATAATTCACTGAAGCTGGGAAAGATGATGCCCGACCCCGGAAAAAAGCGGTTTCTGATCTGCGGCACGTGCGAAACGATCAATGAGACATCTGAGGCCCTCGCGCGGCTCTGCCGGAGCATTGGGCTTTCGCGCGAAGAGGTCTGTACCTTGAGGCTCGCGTTTGATGAGGCCGTGAGCAACGCGGTCACGCATGGTCATCGCGGCGAGTGCGAAGAAAAGATCAGGATCGATTTCGAATGGGACGCTGCGACCGTTACGCTTGTCGTAGCGGATCAGGGGCCGGGATTCGACCGGCAGGAGGTGGCCGACCCAACCCTACGCACCAATCTCCTGAAGGAATCGGGCCGCGGCCTCCACATCATACGTTCGATCATGTCGGAAGTGAGTTTCAACGAGAAGGGCAACGAGATCCGAATGACACTGAAGAGAAATGGCGGGTGCGATTAGAACGCGACGCTTTTTCTCGCGCGATATAGCAGCCTGTTGATCGTTTCGATACGCGCTTCTATTCTCCGTTCGCCCGGATGTTTTTCCTTGAGCTTGCGGTAACCGGCGGCCGCATCGTCCAGTTTCCTGATGGCCGCCTTGAGCTTGTCCTGATCTATCCCCGCCGACGGCGACATCGCTCGGTCCAGTAACTTGCGCGCGTCTCGATACACGTCTTCGGCCCTCGACGGATAGCCGCCCGTAACAAGCCTGTTGTCGGGCGCGGGGTTGTCGGTGGCCGCTCGAGGCACCACCGGAGCGTCGTCCGAACTCAGCAGACTGCTCGCGACAATGAAGATGATCGCAAGCGCGGCCACGCCGCCGATTATGTACGGCATGGGATTAGAGGTATGCCGCCGGGGGCGCCTGGCTGCGGCGTATCTCGACGTGCGGCCGTTTCTTCGGGCGCCGTCTTTCTTTCTTCTCGTGGAGCGGGGCCTGCTGGACTTATCTTGCATCGAGTGCTGCCGGCCCCTTAGAATTGCGAGCTCTTTATTGTGAGGTAAAGGAGCTGGTTGGTGAGTTTGAGCTGTTGTTGGATATAGTGCTTGTTGTCAGGCGACCTCTTTGCGTTTCCGTAACAATTCTGCGCCTTGTACAGGGCGGCTTTCGCTTGTGTCATGTCCCTCTTTGCGCGCGTTTTGTTCCACTTGGCCAGGAGCTGTTTGGCTTTCTCCAGGTAGTCGTCGCCTCTCTTGATTTCCGCGCTCAGAGGCTTGACGTTGGGCACGTTGAATGTGTATAGGTCGGCTTCAGGATCATTGCCGACCACGGTCGGTTCGGGATCGACGCTGCCGGTGTGGCCGGGGTCTTTTTCGGGGACTGAATCCGCGTTTGTGTCGCTCTCCGGGGGCGTGTTTTTTCCGGGATCGTCCGGCGGGTCCGCCACGTCGTCTAGTGCGTTTGCCGCCGCGAGGAGTTGTTGTACTATAGACTCGAAAGACTCGGGGTCGTCATGGCCCGCCCCGGCCTTATCATCGGCGTTTGCGGTTGGCGTGCGGGGGTCACCTTGCCCGGGGTCCTTGCTCGCATCTTTCGTGTCTGATCCGGTCGCCGTAACGTTTGCTGCGGGGTCCCGGATTGTCTCCGTCCGCTTTGAGCGCTCGCCGATAAAACCATAAACGAATCCTGCGATGAAATCGACGAGCAGGATAGCAACGACGAAAATGAGAAATCCGGCTTTCTTGCTTTCAGCCCGAGCGTTGCGTATTTGCTTCACGGTCAGTGCTCCCTGGCATGCCTTTTCATTCGACCGTACCTAAGTATATCACTCCATTGCGGCGATGTCAAGGAAATGTTCTGCCGTTCTTCAGCCGCAGATTCTGCTGGATTGCTTGCAGGGAACAGTGTACGATGTGATTCCACAATCGGTCTATTGCGGGAAACGTGAAAGGGGAAGATAATGAAGCAGGTTGTTCTTACCGATGCGGCCCCGGCGCCGGTCGGGCCTTACTCGCAGGCGATCAAGGCCGGCGGCTGGCTCTATGTTTCGGGCCAGATTCCGATAGACCCGAAAACCGGGGAGATGGTCGGTCCCGACATCGGGCTGCAGACGCGGCGCGCGCTCGACAACCTCGTCGCCGTGCTGAAAGCGGCGGGCGCCGACGTGGCAGACGTTGTGAAAACGACGGTCTTCATGACGGATCTCGCGCAGTTTTCGGCGATGAATGAAGTATTCGCGGAGTACTTCGGAGAGGCGCCGCCGGCAAGGGCCTGTGTGCAGGTGGCCGCGCTGCCCAAGGGCAGCCTCGTCGAGATCGAGTGCATAGCCCGCACCGAATGAGCCGCGTATTAAGCCGGGGCAAGCGGCGTCTATTCCAGGATCAGAACGCCGAAGCGGTCGGGCACGTGTCCCCATCCGGAAAACGTGGGTGACCACTGGCTCATCTCTCCGGCGCCCTGTTTCCGGTTTCGCTGAACTCCCATGCCCAGCTTTTTTCCCGCCTTTGGGGCCGTCATTCCCATGCTCTTCCATGGCAGGGCGACCTCCAGCGTCCACGCGCCGGGTTCCCGGCCCGCTTTCACGGTGCAGGGGCTGTTCCAACGGCTGTCGAGGTTGCCCAGTATGGGCCCCGGCTTCTTTTCCTCGTCGAAGGTTACGCCGTTCGGATTGAAGGCGAAGTGGTAGTAGGTGTCCTTGTCCAAGTTTGTATCCAGCCACAGTTCCAAGGAATCGTCCTGCCAGATGAACCCGTCCCGTTCGGCGACCTTGACCACCATGCCTTCGAGATTGGGTTCGTGGCATCGGAAGCTCACGTAGAGGTTATCGTTGTCGTAGGCGAGCCGGGCTTCGGTCTGATGCACTGCCGGAATGCAAGCCGCGGGGTGACCGATCTCGCGCAGCAGATCACGGCCGATGAACCTCGAAAGCGCAGTGCACTCCTGCCAGACCGGGTCGTCGAGATTGCCGTCGATATCGGGTGCTGTTTTCGCGCGCACACATGTGCCGGCGAGCGGCTCGGCGAACGAAGCTTTCATGTCGATGCGCAATACCCTGGTGCGCTTCACGGTGCGGCGAGCGAGCGCCAGCGTCGATTCGAGCCTCGGCAGGGGCAAGGCGTCGCTGAAGTCGCCCGCCAGCTCGAGGGTGAATTCGAGCTCCCGCCTCTCGTCCGGTGCCAGTTTGGTCGTAACGCGCTCCGGGGATATTTTCCATGCCGTTCCCTCTGCGATGCGCCACTGCAGGGTTTCCTGAACAGGAAAATGCGCCGCGTTGGCGCGTTCCATCCGAAGCATCGCCGAGGAGTTGGCGTCTAGCACCACGGCGTCGACGCGCCAGTAGTCCAACGTTCTCAGCAGGCGGACTTCGGCGGCCTGATCCGTCATCTGATCTGCGGGAAAACGCGAGATCTGCGTGACGGCACACGCCCTGACGCTCGGGATGTCGGTGAACATCCCGAAACCCAGCGACTCGAAATAGCTCTGCCACTGCATGTTTTTTTTGATGCTTGCGAGCATCGGGGGTGCCGGTCGTTCGCGGCCGTCGTATGGGGTCCTGTACATCAGCCAGGCGCCCAGAGCCCTGTCCCAGTAGTACGGCTCCACCACGACAGAATCGGGGCCGGTCTTGCGGATCACGAGTCGAAAGCTCTCGTAGATCGACGGATCGGTGAACACCCCGGCCGGGTGTGTGAGGAGCATCTCCGAATGGTGGGGGAAGCACATATTGCCGGGGTCTATGTAAAAGATGTGCTGCGTTCCGGGCCGGATGTTGAGGCAGAGGTTGCGCTGTTCCCACTGATAGGGATCGCTCGTCAGGCTCAGATTGAGGTAGAGCTTGCCATGCTCGCCGCTGCGGGGGGTGGAGCGGAAGCGCCAGTAAACGGATATATCGCCGTAGTGCAGATCAAGCGGCGGAAACTCGCGCCGTGCGCCGGCCCATTGCTGCCCTTCCATCGCCTTGAGCTCGCCGTCTGAGATGGTCGCCTTATTCAGGCCCCAGCCGTCGTCGTTGTCGAAGACATGTTCGAGCACCACCTTCTCGCCGTCACCATACTCGAACAGATCGGCGCTCAAGGCGGAAGCTGAAAGACTGAACACGAGCGCACCGAGCACTAACGCGCGAGTAGTTCCTGTCATCAGTAATCTCCTTTCGAGATGCCGGGGCTACGACTGGTGCCCGCGGGGTCGCCGGAATAGAACTGCTGATGGCCAGTGTAGCAAAAGCCGATTGGAAAGGCAAGAGAAAGATCGTAATCACCCGCAAGGACTCATCCGGGTGCCCCTTTTCCACGCACATTGCGCTGCTGGATGCCGTGTCGATTCGCGGCCCAGATGGCTCGCACAAACTCGGACGCCACCAAGGGACATGTATATGGACAATACGGACGCAGGTGTTATTGTTGCATTCCTGTAAAGCCTGTTCTATAATGTACTTGCAGGCGTGTCATGTGGGACACAATGAGGGACATGCATCTGGACAAATGAAATCGGCCAAAGCAGATCGGAGGCCAACGTGCGAGACTACGAAAGCTCACATCCGTGGCTCACATTCAAAGTGGATTTCAGTAAGGGGCCCCACAATCTCTGGATCTTGTTGGGCGAATGCCAGTCAAAGATTGAGCATCTCGCCGGCGCTCCTCTGCGTCCTTCTACAGCAAAGGAACTTCACAAGCTGTATCTGGCGAAAGGAGCGAGGGCCTCAACGGCCATAGAAGGAAACACGCTTTCGGAAGAGGAAGTTCTGGCTCACCTGAACAACGAGTTGGAGCTGCCTCCATCCCGAGAATACCTGAAACAAGAAGTTGAGAATATAGTCGCTGCATGCAACCGGATACGAGATGAAGCCGCCACCGGGAAATGCGCTCTCTGCTCCGCCGAACGAATCAAAGCTTTCAACCGGGGAGTATTGAACGGCCTGCCACTGAAGGAGGGCGTCCGGCCCGGGGAGGTTTCTTCCTTCACTGTCGGAGTTGCTCGCTACCGGGGGGCGCCCAGGCAGGATTGTGAATACTTGCTCGAGAGGCTGTGTGGGTGGCTGAACGCGGGAGACTTTGCTCCGCGAGGCGAACTCAAGATTGGCATGGCCGTCATCAAAGCTGTCCTAACCCGCATTTCTCACAACCCCCATGAAAATCAGGCCACTTTCTGCTATTGGGTTACTACAAGGAATACTGCTACCTCCCGATGTATGTGTTTTGCGGTCAGCACCTGCTTGCGGCCGAGCTGCGCACCGCCGACGTCGATCCCGGTGCGGGTACGATTGAGATACTTGAGCCCCTGGTGAAGCAGATTCGTGCGCGCTGGCCTGAGGTGACAATCATACTGCGAGGCGACTCGGGCTTCGCCCGCGAGCAGACGATGGCCTGGTGTGAAGGCAACAGCGTCGACTACGTGCTTGGTCTGGCCAAGAACGTCCGCTTGAGCGCCGCCATCGAAAAAGAATTGGCCCAGGCCAAAG
>Ga0114922_10000710_pt1 | contig 32074 bp, 26 predicted proteins | sample AartaG_FD_100975 | JGI IMG/M metagenome (GOLD analysis project Ga0114922, IMG submission 100975) | Deep subsurface microbial communities from Aarhus Bay to uncover new lineages of life (NeLLi) - Aarhus_00045 metaG | ecosystem: Environmental > Aquatic > Marine > Oceanic > Sediment | place... | reverse complement strand
TCATGGAAAAGAGCGGCAATATCGGCTACGACGCCAATACGGGACAATTTGCTGATATGTTCAAGGCCGGTATTATCGCCCCTGCAAAGGTCGCCAGAACCGCCCTGCAAAACGCCGCTTCTGTGGCGGGCCTGATGCTGACGACCAACGTGCTGGTTACAGACCTCAAAGACGACGATGCAGAAAATGCGACAGCCGGGGCTGTTATATAAAGTTTAGCTTTCGAAATGTCGAGTTTTGAATGTTGGCGGGATGGAACCCGGCCATTCTTGGCTCGACATTGTTTTTGTATTATCTAAGGCGTCAATTCGATGGCAAAACGGGACTATTATGAGGTCTTGGGGGTAGGCAAGAACGCGTCGGGTGATGACATCAAGCGTTCCTACCGGCGTATGGCGATGAAATACCACCCCGACAAGAATCCCGGCAACGCCGAGGCGGAGGCGAAGTTCAAGGAGTGCGCCGAGGCCTACGAGGTTCTAAGTGACTCCGACAAGCGCGCCCGTTACGACCAGTTCGGCCATGACGGTCTTCGCGGGGTGGGGATGCGCGACTACACGCACATGAGGTGGCAGGACATCAGCAGCATGTTTGAGGACGTTTTCGAGGGGTTCGGCGGTTTTGGTGACATTTTCGGTATGGGCAGAAAGGGCCGGCGGACCGGGCCTTCCCGTGGGTACGACCTTGAAACGGCGGTGGAACTTTCGCTCGAGGATATCGCCAGCGGAACGGAAAAGACCATCGAATTTACCAGGCAGGATAAGTGTGGTGCCTGTTCGGGTTCCGGCAGTGCCAAAGGCAAGGCGCCCGGCCGATGCCCGACCTGCGGCGGGAGCGGTCAGGTTCAAAGGGCGGGTCTTGGCGGATTCTTTCAGATGGTATCGACCTGCCCGAAATGCCGTGGCTCAGGCAAGATTATTACGGATCCCTGCAGAAAGTGCAGAGGCACCGGTCTTGTCTCGGCGAAAAGGACCCTAAGCGTTAAGATACCCGCGGGGGTTCATGAGGGCCAGGGCATCAGGGTCACCGGAGAAGGTGAGCCGGGTCGCCATGGTGGGCCGCGAGGCGATTTGTATTGTTATGTTCGTGTAAGGGCGCACCCATTCCTGATGCGCGACGGTAATGACTTAGTTAGCACGGTTCCGGTGAGCTTCACGCAGGCTGCTCTTGGAGCAACGATTGAGGTGCCCAGCCTGGATGGGACGAGACAGTTCAAGATTCCGCCGGGCACTCAGCACGGCAGCACGTTCAGGATTAAAGGCCAGGGTCTTCCCGATTTGCGGACGGGTCGGCGTGGCGATGAGCTTGTACGGATAATGGTTGAGATTCCAAAGCGACTTTCCGGCGAACAGGAAAGGCTTCTCCGGTCTTTCGCCGAGACGGAAGACCGGAATGCGATGCCGGAAAGCAGCGGTTTTTTTGAAAAACTCAAAAAGCATTTTGGCGATAGCTCATGAAATCCAGGGACTCAAAAAAGGTGACAAAAGACATTGGCGAAAAGGCGGTTAAGAAGCTTCAGCAGCAAATAGAGGCCCTTTCAAAGGAAAAGAAAGAGCTTTTTGAGAAGCTTCAAAGGGTTTCCGCCGACTACGCCAACTACCAGAAGCGTGCCCCTAAGCAGATAGCGGACTCTGTGGCATACGAGAAGAAGGCGATAATAAGGTCTCTGCTTCCGTCGCTGGATAATTTTGCCCACGCCCTTGCAAGCGCCCAAAACGCCGAGGCCCTCGATGGTGTTGTCAAAGGAGTCCGGATGGTTTTTGACCATATGCTGGATGCTCTCAAGGCCTGCGGACTTGAGCAAATTGAAGCCGTCGGTTGCCAGTTTGACCCGACGGTTCATGAAGCCGTTCAGCTCAGGGCCGACGGCGACAAACCGGATAATATCGTGTTAGAGGAATTTCAGACGGGCTATAAGCTCAACGGCCAAATCGTTCGGCCGAGCAAGGTGATTGTCAATAAACTCCCCGTCGAGCCGGAGCCGGAACCTGAGCCGCAGGAGCAAGAACAGGCCCCTGGCGATGAGCAAGCGGAGAACGAGGGACAGGAAAGACGATCGCTGGATGAGGAGGCTTAAAGGGTGCCGACATACGATTATTTGTGTGATAGTTGCGGACATAAATTCGATAAGTTCCAGTCGATAACGGCTCGGCCCCTGCGCAGGTGTCCGAAGTGTGGCGAGAAGCAATTGAAGCGTCTTATCGGGACGGGCGCAGGCATAATCTTCAAAGGCTCCGGCTTCTACGAGACCGATTACAGAAGCGAAAGCTACAAAGAGGCTAAGAAAAAAGAAGAAAAGGGAGCCGCCGAGGCCAAAGACAAAAAAGACACAAAGACCAAAACCACCTCAGAAGCCAAGCCAACAAAAGAGGCCGCGCCAAAAAAATCGCCAGACAATGCGTAGGACATGCGTGGCGTACCGTCAAACGATAAGCCTTGCACCTCGTCTTCCTTGTTTACTTGATGAGTTTCATCAATTCTTTGAACTTTTCGTGTTTTGCTGTTCGCAGCAGTTCGAACAATGCCATTTCGGTGCTGCTTAGGAGCGCGCCATCTGCCTCCATTCTTCTTAGGGCGATTTCCTTATTGGCCGGCGTACGTGATGATATTGCATCGGCGATGACGTGGACCTCATAATCTTTATCCAGCAGGTCCGCCGCCGTCTGGTGGATGCAGACGTGGGCTTCTATCCCACACAGGATGACTTGCTTCGGCCGTAGTTCTTTCAATTTGTTGTTGAATTCATCGTGTCCGCAGCAACTGAAGCTGAATTTGTCGATTGGCTGGCTATCGGTCAAAAGTTGGGCTATTTGAGGGATGGTCGGGCCTAAGGCCCGCGGGTATTGCTGGCACCAGATTATGCCGAAATCGAGGGCCTTTGCGGTCCTGATGAGTATTTCAATATTGGCGAAGACAGATTCCTTGTTGTCCATAAGCTCTGCGAGTTTGCCCTGGACATCGACGACTACAAGACAGCATTTTGTGGTATCGAGCATATCGCATATAGGATAAGATATTCGTGCCGACAAGTCAATTTTGTGAATAATCTGCCGGCCGGCTGCGACTTACTTATGAGTAATACGAAAAGTAAGTTGTTTTAGGAGATACTTATTATGGCGGAAAGTGAGACTATTCTATTGCGGCGTTTTGCTGCCACCGGTGACGCCGAGGCATTTTCCCAAATCGTACAACGTCATGCGGGGCTGGTATATGGTTCGTGTATCCGTATTTTAGGCGATAGAGAAAGTGCCGCCGATGCAGCGCAGGAGACGTTTTTCCAGTTATTGAAGAATGCATCGAATGTCACCGGTTCGGTTTCCGGCTGGCTCCACAGGGTAGCAACAAACAAGGCCGTTGATATTATTCGCAGGGACGCATCCCGAAGGCGACACGAAGCCGAATACGCTGTCGATAAACCCCGCAGGGTGGAAAAATGGGAAGATATATCGGGACACGTTGACAAAGCCCTGAACGAACTCGACGAAGAACTCCGTGAGATTTTAATGCAGCGCTTTTTCCAGGGTCGCTCCATGGCAGACATCGCAACCAGAACAGGCCTGTCCCAGCCGACGATATCCCGCAGGATTGAAGCAGGTGTCACGCAACTGCGGCGGACACTGCAGAAACGTGGGATAATAGTCGCCGCCGTTGCGTTAGGTTCGTTGTTGAGCCAAAACGCGGTCGAGGCGGCACCGGCGGTCTTGATAAAGGAATTGGGCAAGATGGCGATTGTCGGAGCCTCATCGGCAGTTACGGGAGCAGGGTCGGCTGCATCAACATCAGTCGCGACGGCTAAGGCAGCAGGAGTGGCGCTTACCGGCATCAAGGCCAAGGTTATTGCCGGCGTAGTGGTGGCGGCAATCGGTACCGGTGCAGTCGTAACTTACAAACAGGCTACCAAACCACCTGAGTCTTCAGGAAAGCAGAGTACTTCGCTCGGACAGAATATTTACCCCAGCCCCCGCCGGGCGAGCCGGTCCCGACGAGCGGACACGTCAAGCGAATATAATTCCCAAATCGTCGCGGATGATACTTTCCAGGAGGACCTAACAGATGCCGAGATAGATGAAGCTATAGCTGAACTAATGGATGAAGGCACAAGGCCGGTGCCCAGACGAGCACCAGCAGCTTCTCCACGCCGCCGTTCTGGCGCAAGCGGTGATCCAAATGATGATTCACAGGGCCAGGCCGGCGGAGGTATGATGGGCGGCGGCATGGGAATAGGAGGCGGTATGGGCGGTGGCGGTGGTGCAAGTCAGCGAAGGCGGGCCAGCGACGGTGGCTAAACCAATCTGTTTCTAAATTTCCTGTTAAATCTTTTAAGGGAGACAGGATTGAAGGATACTAAGGGAGTAATTCATGTTGGGGTGTTAACCTGCTTAGCTTTAGCGACGGTCTGTCCGGCGGTAACGGTCGAGATAGTTGGTGCAGAGGGTAAGCCTGTGAGGCTGAGTGGTCGGGTTGTGGACAGCAAATCGCAGCCGGTGGCGGGGGCGGAGGTCGTAGCTATTGAGAAGTGTCGCGATAATTACTACCGCGGGCCTACTGAATGTGCGGAGGTGCTGACGGCTGTAAAGAGGACAGACAGCGAGGGAAGGTTCCTGCTGAATGCTAATTCAACGTCTCATTATTATACATATGTGGTTGTGCGCAAGGAAGGATTTGCACTGGGCTGGGATGCCCTGACTTACAACTGGAACGACAAGGCAGAGGGCAATTTCAATATTATTCTGGAAAAACCGAATACTCTGGCGGGCAAGGTCGTAGATGAAGAAGGTGCACCTGTGGCGGCAACTGTGATTCAAGCAGCTCCCAAGACGAGCTATCTTAGGCGGCTTGAACAAAGACCTATCTATGCACCGGAGGAGTGGTTCACCACTAAGACGAGCAGTAAGGGCGATTTCGCTTTTAAGAATTTTTCTATAGACACCAGCGCGGACTTTTGGGTACAAGTTCGAGGCCGTGATTTAGTTTACCATTACACGACCCATTTTATGGAAGGCAGGGGCTTCAAAGTTGGCAGAGAGGATTTGAAGTTAGTTATACCGCGCGGGGCAACGATACAAGGTAAAGTAGTCGAGCAAAGAAGTGGTGTGGGCATTTCAGGTGTTCGATTGCTATTGCAGATGAAGGACTCAAGAAACGTTGAACAGCAGCGATACCGGTCCCATGAGGTGGTGTCCGGGCCGGATGGTGTGTTCTCAATCAGGGGCGTACCGGAAGGTGAACATATATTGAGGGTGGTCACACCATCGGACAGGACTGCTGAATGGATAGGACGTACTGTGGTTATAAACGTAGCCGCAGATGAGGATTTGAAGAATGTAACGGTGAGAGTTGAAAAGGGAGCTATGTTGGAGGTTACAGCGCGTGACAGGACAACGAGACGGTCGGTGAGTGGGATTAAAATGTTTGTGCGCAAAATGAGAGCCGACCGTTCCACAGGTTTCTTTCGCATCGCGGATACCGGACCGGATGGTATAGCACACATTCGTGTTCCAACCGGCCGATGGAATGTCAATGTCTCGAGAGGTGGTGACTACGTTTACATTGGTCCACGGGAGGGGATTCAGGCAACTGCTATTAGAAGCAGGCCGTCGCGTGTGGAGGTCATGCTGGAGCCGAAGCCCAGAATACGGGGTACAGTATTGGAAGGTTCCCGGCGGCCGGTACGGCCGGCGGTTGTTTCAATCTATCCAGAAGGAGATAGGGTGTTTACCGATAGCCTTGGAAGATTTGATGCAAAAACAAGTGATTATCCTATGACCGTAGTGGCTCGCGATGTGGGTAGGAACATGGTGGGTCTTACAGATGTCAGGAACACCTCAGGTGCAGTAAAGGTAAGACTCAAACCAGCGGTGCCGATACTCGGGGTGATAACAGATACTAACGGCAAAGGTATTCCAGCAGCGAGGGTGAAAATTGTGACATTTACTTCAGATGACAGGACCGCCGGATCTGGATATGATGAGGTTATTACAGATAGTAAGGGACATTACAAAATCGATGCGCTTGCCCCCCAGAAAGAGGGATTTCACTATTTGGAAGTATCAGTGTTTGCTACAGGATATGGGCAGGCAAAATGGAAAAAGTTCTCAGTAAAGGCAGGAGCAGGTGAGGTTGTCCATATCCCGACAATAAAGCTTACGCCGGCGGATTCTTCGATATCAGGGGTGGTTGTTGACAAACACGGCAAGCCTTCCGCCAATATACCAATGGGTATCTCTGGAACTGACGGATTCGACCAACCTAGCCGGGGTGCAGTAACGGATTCTCAGGGCCGGTTTGTAATCAATATATTATGCAGGGGGCCATTGAAGGTCTGGGCCGATTTTGCAAACAGCCCCACCGGCTGCGGTGCGCTTTATGCATATGGCGGTGACGAGGATGTTAAAGTCGTCATTGGCGAAAGGAGAACGCACACGGCGGGAGCATCGCTTGTCGGCAAGCACCTGCCCGATTTAACCGGGTTTGAAATTGAACCACGAATAGAGCAGACGGCCGGCGAAAGGATGCTGATTTGCTTTTTTGATATCAACGAGCGACCGTCGAGATACTGCGTTGTGCAGCTCAATAGAAGGGCCGGACAACTGCGAAAACAGGGCGTGCTTGTTGTCTGCGTGCAGGCGGGATTGCCGCTTACGAAGGAGCATATAAACGATTTGAGAGCAGAGGATCGCCTATCTTTGCCTATTGGATCATTTTATGTTAGGAATGAATGTGTAAAGACAAGGCGCCAGTGGGCAGTACAGGTGATGCCCTGGCTGATCCTGACCGACGAGGACCATATTGTTGTCGCCGAGGGTTTTGAACTTAACGAGCTTGACGATAAAATAAGAGGAGGCATGTAATGGAGATTACCAGGGCAAGAATTCTGGTGGCGATGGTGATTTGTGCAGGTTTGGCAGGTGTATGCCCGGTCGGCTCGGATGTGATGGAGCTGTATCGGGCTAAGAAGGGACTGCAAACGGCTGATACCAAGCACCCCACAGCCCTGGAACTGGTAGACAAATACGCTGAAACACAGGACAAGCTCCAGTCTTATATCATCAAATCTGAGATTCGGAATTATGAAGCCAGTTCAACAATCCCGGGAACCATTAGCTACGTGAGCGGAAGGGAGGCCGGAGGTGAGTCAGCGGAGGTGAGGTTTGACGGCAGGCGGGCCTGCAAACGTTGGCGGAAGTGGGGTCATGTAGGATTGTCACTGCATTTCACTCCCAAAGAGCAGGCTCAATATCGCAGTTTCTTGTGGGATGGAAGAGTTTTCTTCCGACACAACTACCCCTGTCGGACTAATGAGCGTTTCGGCTCGGTCTTCATCGATGAATACAGGGGCAGGCGTCAGGAGGGTCGACAGCAAGTAGAGCTCGCTTACTCTTTGCTGGGCGGTTATTTCTACTGTGACTTTGAACGGATAGATTCGATTCTTCGCCGAATCGAGGCGATATCCATGCGCGATAGGATGGAACGGATAGGCGAATCATATTGTTACGTTATAGATGTAAAGGGAAGGCAAGGTGCGTACACGATTTGGATAGACCCGGAGCACGGGTATAATATCGCTCAGGCAGTAACACAGAAAGTAAGAGGCAACCTCGTCCGCAGTCGACCTCTGATAGACCACCAGGCGGCGTACTGCAGTTTGACAAACGTGCGGTTCAGGCAAATTGACGGTTTATGGGTGCCGGTGGAAGCGGATAGGGTACACAACCAAATCCTGCCAAACGGCACGTCCTTTACAGAGAGGGACCATATCAGGCGAACTGAAATAATTCTCAACCCTGATCACGATGCACTGGGCTCCTTCGTTCCGTCGGATATCCGAAACGGGGCCACGGTTGAAATCCGTGATCTGGACGGCGAATACACGTGGCAAAACGGCAAAGTAGTAGATGAGCAAGGTCGCACGGTTGACATTGCCAAACTCGGCAAGAGAAATGCCGGAGCCCAGTAAACAAAAAAGAAGCAGCGATGACATTGCTGAACTAATTCCACCCGCCACCCGGAATCCATACGAATCGACGCAGCATGGAAGATATGCTACAAGCCTGTTACGGTGATAATCAGGTTGACGCTTGTGCCTGTTTGAGGTTGGTCCCGGCGAACCGGCTGCTCAGGGCGGGTCAGATCCGGTTTGATGGGAATGGAGGGAACGAATTGCTCCTCGTCACGGGATAATGCAAAGTCGCCGCCGTCGAGTTGGTCCCGGATAAGCGCGTTAAAATCGGCATAATTCTGCGCCAGTTCGGTCCGCTCGTCGGGCTTATCCTGCGCAAAAACGGCTATGGCCTGGGCGGAAGTAATATTATTTATCATGATTTCGGAATCCCGGTCTTCGGCGTAGATAGTTAAAGAGGTTTGGCGGCATTTTTCCCAGACCGCTTCGAGGTCAGCGAGCAGTGCGACAATTTGGGCGGTTGTGCAGTTTACATGATAAGTGCTCAACGTGGCCTCGCGTTCTGGTATTGTATTATCGACGAGGCCGTTGCTGTAAATCGCCTTTGCAATGAAACCGTTTACTGCGATTGAATTATAGCTGGCCAACTCCAGCGCCGCGTGGAAGGGGTAGGAATCCGGTGTCATGCCGCCCTCGACTGCTGTGGACTCAACGACGGCTTCTTTGGCTCCTCCGGCGTCCTGCGAAGAGTCGGCCGGCTGTATGGCCACCGGTTCGTGCGAACCGGCGTCCGGCATTATCACATTAAAGACCACTCCGGCTAAAACGCCAACCAAAATGAATATAGCCGCAGCGGTAAGTACCCGCCTGAATAACAAGTGTCTTGCCCCCGCGGATTCTTCGGCATCGGAAAGATACCTCTTCAAAATCGGTTTTGGCTTAAGAGAAGCCTTTATATCCTCTAACAGCCCTTCCGGCGCCGGCGCTACCGGCAGACAGTTGAGCAGTTGTTTTTGTTTTCGCAGCCTGCCTAATCTGCCGGCGATGCTCTTGTCATGCCGGATGAGTCTTTTGATTTCTGTGCGTCCTCGCTCGGAAAGTTCGCCGTCAATGTAACAGCTCAGCAATTCGTCGATATCTTTATGGATTTCACTCATTTTATAGTGCTACCAGTTGAATTTTCCCGTTTGCTCGCGGGTAAGAACCTTTATAACAACAGTTTACAATCCCATCGCGCCGAATTTTTTACCCTTAAGGGTATAGTACCGCTTTCAAAATTTCTCTCAAATTCGCTCTGGCCCTGCTCAATCTGCTTTTGACCGTGCCGACTTCAATATGAAGGGTCTCGGCAATCTCGCTGTAACTCATTCCTTCAATATCCCGCAGTATTACGACCGCCCGGTGGTGTTCTTCGAGCCTTGTCAAAGCTCCAAGGACGATTTCGCCGATTTCGGCGTCCTGTGCCAAGACAGCGGGGTCGGCAGCACTTTGGTCGGCCAGAAACGCCCCCAACTCAACCGCGGCGCCGTCTGATTCCTCTGCCACAACGCTCTGGAGCGACTGGGCTCTCGTCCTGGTGCGTCTCTTGCAGTAGTTGAGGGTCAGATTTACAGCAATCCTGAATAACCACGTATAGAAGGCGCTTTTTCCCTCAAAGGTATTTATCTTCTCTATACATTTGACAAATGTCTCCTGGGTTAGTTCCGCCGCATCGTGGCTGTTTGCACAAATTTTCAGGATTGCGTTGTAGATTCGGTCCCGGTACTTGGTAATAAGTCGGCCCGTGGCTACTGAATCGCCACGCTGTGACTGCCGCACCAAGATGGCGTCGTCGATTATCGTCTTTTCCAGTTGTTTCTGCACCTGCATCGCCTGAGAAAAACCGGTGGGCTACAAGCCCACCCTACCGCCAAGACCCGATTAAACGGTTCCTTGAGAGATTTTAACGACCGATATAATCGCAGATAACACCTGCCGGGTCAACCCAATTTAGCCAACACGCTCAATCCGCTTTTGCGTCTCGGAAACCAGCCTTGTTTGGGCCCCAAAAAAGGCCGGTATCGCTCTTTGCGCAAGGCCCTTATTTTGAGGACTTTAGGTCCGGGGGCCGCGATTTTACTTGTATTTGGTTTGCCGTTGTGGTATAATAATCTTATAATACAACCGGTAGGGTTCGGCTTCGCCGGAGGGGATTGAAAGGTCTTGATGTAACGGTTTACGGAGAAATGAGATGAAGAGCTTTTATGAACAGGTGTGGGTTCCGTTTGTAATCACCAAGAAGCGCATCCTGATCCTGGCAATCGCCAGCTACATCGCACTTTGCTAAGGCAGACTTTGGCTCCCGGCGTGCCGGGATTGATTGAGAAGTTGTGAGCCGGCCTTTGGGCTGGCTCTTTTTTTATGCGCTTATTGCCTGTGTGGTCATTCCGAGCTTGTCGAGGAATCTGCTAAAATAGTCCCGGCTCGCCGGGATTCCACAACTCAAAACCATGTCCCGCACTTGATGCGGGATCTAACTAAAAACTCAAAACTGGCCCTGCTTTTGTGCATTCTCCCACAAATTCACAAAAAATATGAGAAATCCCATCCTTTTTCTTGACAAATCGTTTCTTTTCTCCTACAATCATATATGGCTATTCGACGGAGGGTGCCAAGCACAGCGTTCACCCGCAATAACTGCAAATATTAGCAGGGGGGCTTGGGAGTTAGGAATTATGAAGCCGATGGCGAATTTGCAAAACTTGAGGATAATCTCCGTCTTTTTTTTGGGCCTATGGTGCGCCGCTGCATCGGCGTGGGGCGAACCGATCATTGTGCAAGTCACCGGTGTCGTCAATTCGGTCGATTTTCCTAATGATTCGATACAGGTCGGCTCCTCGATGGTCGGTTTTTGCAGTTACGACACAGAGACGCCTGATGAGGACTCAAGCGACTATCGAGGTACCTATGCCCTGAATCATTTGGCAATGGCCATCGGCGATTACACATTCAGCCGCAACAGCGCATCATCCGAGCCGGCTCTCTTCGATGTTTGGAAAACCGATATGGCTTACAGGGCGCAATGTTTTTATGGCATTGCCACTGAAAGCGGATTGCCCCTGTCGTTTTACCATGTCAACATAAAGCTTCTCGACCTGTGCAATGCCTCGGTTGGCGGGCCGGACGATTTGCTGCCTGTGACGTTCCCGGATATTTCCTTTTTTACCTGGCGCAATAAATTTGAGGTGACTTTTTCTCAATCAGGAACCGGCTATCAGATTCAGGGCGAACTCACTTCTATAGAAGTTGTCTCTGAGCCGTCACTTCCACGTGTTATATACGTTGATGACGATGCACCGCCTGGCGGAGACGGTTTAAGCTGGCCAACGGCTTATAAGTATCTTCAGGATGCACTGGAGACGGCCGCCGCTGGTGACGAAATTCGAGTGGCGGCAGGGACATATTATCCTTCCGTGGAGGTTGGTGGTACGGGTGACAGATACAGGACTTTCCAGTTGATAAACGGCGTGGCGATCTACGGCGGTTTCCCAACAGGCGGGAGTACGTTCGCAAACCGCGACCCAAATCAATACGAAACGACTCTTTCCGGTGATCTCAACGGAAATGATGGGCCCAACTTTGCCAATAACAGCGACAACTGCTACCATGTGGTTACAGGCACCAATACGAACGAAACGGCTATTCTCGATGGATTTACCATCACCGCCGGTAATCACAAGCTTAATAAGCCTTATCCTAATGATGATGAAAGTTTTGGCTGGGGCGGCGGGATGTACAACTACGAAGGCAGCCCGACGGTAACGGACTGCACATTTATCAACAATTATGCAGTGGACGGCGGCGGGATGTACAACTACGAAGGCAGCCCGACGGTAACGAGCTGTACATTCAGCAGCAACATAGCAGAGGACGGCGGTGGGATGTACAATAATGAACACAGCAATCCGATAGTGCTCAACTGCACATTCATCGGCAACTTATCAAAAAATGCAGCTGGTGGTGGGATGTGCAATAGAGAATACAGCAGTCCGACAGTAACGGGCTGTACATTCAGTAGCAACATAGCAAAAGATGGCGATGGCGGCGGAATGTGTAATTTACTATACAGTAGTCCGGAAGTGACCGATTGTACTTTCATCGGCAACTCATGCGATAATGGTGGCGGCGGGATGAAGAATTCAAACGGGTGCATAGCAACGCTTCGCAACTGCACATTCAGTGGCAATCATTCAGATGAATACGGTGGCGGGGTGAGTAACTTTGCCAACGATTCTATATTGATCGACTGTATATTCAGTGAAAACTCGGCGGAAGATTGTGGCGGCGGGATGGGCAATCGTCATGGGAGCAGCCCGACACTAACTAATTGTACGTTCAGTGAAAACTCAGCGATAGAAGGTGGGGGAGTGCATAGCGAGGAAAGCAGCTTGTCATTAACCAATTGCACGTTCATCTCTAACTCAAGCGGTGACAGCGGTGGTGGTATGAGAAATGAATATGTCAGCAATCTGCAACTAACCGGTTGTGTGTTCACCGGCAACTCAGCAGAAGATGAAGGTGGCGGGTTGAGCAACAATGTGACGGTATCAACGATTATCGACTGTACATTTATCGGCAATTCGGCACCTGGTGGTGGAGGATTGAATTTAGACAACGAGATCGGTTCAACACTAACTAACTGCATATTCAGTGGCAACCGGGCAGAAGATGGTGGCGGCATATGGGGTGAGGATGAAAACGTAACGATGACAAACTGTACTTTCAGCGGAAATTCAGCCGACAATGGCGGAGGTGGCATATGTATGGATGAGAATATTCAACTGACCAACTGCATCTTTTGGGGTAACGTTGCCCATGGTTCAATGGATGAGTCGGCTCAGATCTGGATGCGTAACTCCGTAAGTACGATTATTAATTACAGTTGTATTCAGGGCTGGACCGGTGGCTGGGAAGGTGAAGGCAATTTCGATGTAGATCCACTGTTTATTGATGCTGACGGGCTCGATGACATCGCCGGGACCGAAGATGACAACCTGCGTCTGCTGCCGTGGTCGCCATGTATCGATGCGGGAGATAACTCGGTCATTGAACCCAATAGTACCGATCTCGATGGTAATCCACGTATAATTAATGGCATAGTCGATATGGGTGCCTACGAAGCTCCGGCGTCGATAGAGGCTGACGTGCACATAGTGCCGAGGGTGATTAACCGCAATAATCATCTAAAAAGGGTGATGGCCATAATGCGGCTGCCCGAGGGGGTCGGCAGGCATGATATAGCCGATGAGCCATTTGAGTTGTATGCCGCCAACCTCGATGGCGAACCTATCCAGGCAATCTGGCAGCGGGTCATTGGCTGTCGCAGGAGGGCAAGCGTCTTTGCCTTGTTCGATAAGACCGAACTGATGGACCTTGTATCGGGCAATGGCCCGGTTGAGCTTACAGTTACCGGCAAGCTCAAATCTGGCCAATACATATACGGCTCCGACACCGTCAGGATTGTCCCGCCCCACAGGCGCCGACCGCGCTGGGGGCATGGCAGACGCGGGCGTTAGCGAAAACCGTGCGCCGGGATTCCACAACTCAAAACCATGTCCCGCACTTGATGCGGGATCTAACTAAAAACTCAAAACTGGCCCTGCTTTTGTGTCTTATCCGACAAATTCACAAAAAACATGAAAAATCCCATCCTTTTTCTTGACAAATCGTTTCTTTTCTCCTACAATCATATATGGCTATTCGACAGAATATGTCATGCACAGCGTTCACCCGCAATAACTGCAAATAGTAACATGAGGGCTTGGGAGTTAGGAATTATAAAGAAGATGGCGAACCAAGGAGGGGTTTAAAGGCACCCAAGCACAAAGTGGTGGAATTTAACAGTTTTTTCTTTTTTAGACGCGGATTTTGCAGAGATGGTGATATTGACTCTAAAAAAACTGGATTTTTTATAAATTTTTTCCAGAAAAGATGTAACAAAACAGCATGTTTTGCGTCTTATTTATTGCAGGAAGAGTCCTCGGGTACAGGTGAGGCAGGGTTGCATTTGGAGAACAAGACTGGATGGATAAGAGTTGAACGATTTTGGATGGTTGGGGGATAAACAATTTAACCTGGAGGTTTGGACAATGTGGCAAAGTAAAGTTATTAGTATCTGTGGTGCATTTCTGATTTTGAGTTCTGCGGTTTTTGCCGGGCCGCCAATGGCGATCATGGTGCCAGGCGACTCTCCGACGATTCAAGGCGCGATCGATTTCGCAAATGACGGCGATACGGTGGTCGTTAGCCAGGGGACGTACAACGAGAATATCGATTTTGGCGGCAAGAACATTACCGTGACCTCAATGTATCCGGGGGACCCGGCTATGACCGTAATTGACGCGGGCGGCAGCGGGAGCGTAGTAACATTTACTAATGGCGAAGGGCCGGGGGCGGTGCTTCGCGGTTTTACGATTACCGGCGGATATGGGACTGTGGATGAGTCCAGCGCCAACGCCGTCTTGGGAGCTGGGATTTATTGCGACAATGCCTCGCCAACGATTGTTGATAACGTGATCACCGGTAACCATGCTCCTACTGACGAGGCAACAGCGGCCGGGATTGGGTGTGGTATTTTCTGCCGGGCATCGGAGGCTGTTATTACTCGTAATATAATTACAGAAAATACCGGTTATGGCGGAGGGGCGATAGCTGTTTACGTGTGCGATGTTGTGATGACCAACAATCTAATATATAACAACGAGGCAACTTACATAGGTGGTCTGTATCTGGCGTATGGGGGGCAGCTCGTTAACAATACCATTGTAGGTAATGAAGCTACGGACATGGGCGGTAATGTGTGTGCGTTAGGTGATGCTACAGCGGGGCGGTTCTTGATAAAGAATAACATAATTTGTAATGCCGGCGCCAGCGGCGGAATCCACGTGGAAGGGGGCCCAGCGGACTATGAAGCTATTACCTATAACAATGTCTGGAACAATACGGGTGGCAACTACGACAATTTACCCGACCAGATAGGCTTGAACGGCAATATCTCTCAGGATCCGGGTTTTGGTTTGAATTATCATATCAGCGCAGGTTCGCCGTGTTACGATGCGGGCGACCCGGATTTTGTGCCGTGGTTGTGGCAGCGTGATATTGACGGGGAACCCGCTGTAATGGACGCCCGGGTGGATATAGGGGCCGATGAGGTTACGGGTAATGCCCGGCCGGTTGCCGATGCGGGTGCGGACCAGTATTTTGATACGATTCCGGCAGTTGTGATATTAAATGGCAGCGGGTCTTATGATGCCGATGGAGGCGTTTTGGCATATGAGTGGAGTCAGACCGGCGGGCCGGGTGTAACTCTGGCTAATGAGGATACAGCCCAGTCCAGTTTTGTGCCGCCGGAAGAAAACGTATATTCGTTTGAGCTGATAGTCAACGACGGCACATACAGCAGCAATACCGATAGTGTGATCATAGTTGTGGGCAATCGGTCGCCGGTGGCGGATGCCGGTGATGACCAGTTCGGCGAACCTGGTGCACATTTTACGCTGAACGGTTTGGGCTCATACGATCCCGATGAAAACGACGTCCTAACTTACAATTGGAGCCGGCTCTCAGGGCCGGCGGTGGAGCTGACGGATGCAGATTCTGCAAGTCCATGGTTTGAGCCGGTTATGGAAGGCGAGTATGTCTTCGAATTGGTCGTCAGCGACGGGACGACTCAAAGTGAGCCTGATACGGTTACTGTTTTGGTACAGATTGGAAGTGAACCGGATGCGTACGGTTATCGATGGATTGACAGCGACAGTAGCTGGGGCCCTCAGTATCATTGGATCGATATCCAGGATTCCGGTACAGCGGTTACAGGTTTGAGTGACGATAATTATCAAGGGCCGTTTCCAATCGGATTTGATTTCAACTTTTACGGCAATATATATGATGAGTTCTATGTGCAGTCAAACGGCGCGATTACGTTTGAACCGTATACTTTATCCTTTAACAACAGCCCTATTCCACAAGCGGATGGACAGGAAAATGTTATCGCATTTTTGTGGGATGACTTGACCGGAACAGGTTCAAATGTATATTACAAAGGGTATCCAGGATATACGGTCATTCAGTTTGCCAACTACCGTCATCTTGGAACTGGGTCGTTTAATGCAGAGATTATCCTTTATGATTCTGGGCGGATTGTTTTTCAGTACAAAGATTTTTCTGATGATTTTTATCGCTACTGGTGTGCTGTGGGAATAGAAAACTTTGATGGTACGATTGGCACACAGGTTGCCTATCAGGAGGTTTATCTGCATGAAGAACTTGCAGTGGAGTTTTCGCTCGGGCCGCCTTATCAACCGGTCGCAGATGCCGGGCCGGACCAATTTTTAAGTGCAATTGGAGAGGTTGTTTTAGACGGCAGCGGCAGCTATGACCGCGACCCATGTGATGTGTTAACCTACCAGTGGGCGCAGACAGCAGGGCCGGCGGTTGAGCTTTCCGATGCGACTGCTGTGCAGCCGACGTTTATGCCGGAAGTTGAGGGTGAGTACAGGTTTGAGCTGGTAGTCAGTGACGGCGTGCTAACAAGTTACCCGGATGAGGTGATGATTGTTGTGGGCAATCGGTCGCCTGTAGCCGATGCCGGGCCTGACAAAATAAGCCGGGTGGACGAGCAGGTCCAGCTTAACGGCAGTGGCTCTTACGATCCCGACTATAATCCGTTGACTTATACATGGACACAATTGGCTGGACCGGCGGTTGACCTGCAGGACCCGTGTACGGCGACACCCTATTTTGATTGTACCGAAGAAGGCGTCTATGAGTTCGAACTGGTTGTTAGTGACGGGCTTGACGAGAGCGAGGCCGATACAGTGCAGGTGGTAGTCGTCAACATTATAATCGAGCAGGAGGAGTTGTACGTTGCTTTTGATACGGCAGAACATGATAATGAGATAGATTATTTCCATTATCCGGATGTTTCCGGGAGCAAAGTTGTATATGGAGTGGGCTGCTGCTGCGACTACAGTTGGGATATCTACTGCAAAGATCTAAAGACGAATGAACTCAATAGACACAGCTGCCGTCTTGGTTCAGAGCATGGACAGATACTTGCAATTGACACCCAGCCCAAAATTGATGGGGACATACTGGTGTACTTTGGCGACCTTCTTTGGCCAACGTGGGGCCACGAGCCTGCAAATACCGGTATTTTGGCAGAAAATCTTTCGACCGGCGAGAAGATTGATCTGAGGCAAAGAGGCAATTTTGAATCTTACAGCCATCCAGTTGTTTCCGGGAGTAAAGTGGTCTGGCTGGAACATCTTAATGTAGATCCCCTTCCAAAAGGAAGCAATGAGGCAAATAATTGGTGGGATACGCCATACAACATTTGCGGGGCGGACATTACCGACTTCGACGAGCCAGAGTATTTTACCATTGCGGAGAATGTAGGTAGTCGTGACCCGTATCCGTGCCACACTTACGGTGAAGATTTTGACGATGTCATAGATATTTGCGGCGATATAGCGGTATGGGAGGCTGGCGGTGATATATACGGGGCGGATATTTCGGATTTGGATAATATAGAAGTCTTTACTATTTGCAATGACCCCGGCAGGCAGTTTGATCCTGCCATATCGGGCAGTGTTGTTATCTGGACAGACGAGCGAAGCGATGCCGGAGATATATACGGCGCTGATATTTCAAACGTGGAAGAAATTGAGGTGTTTGAGGTTGTCAAAGAATCCGGCAACCAACAGCAGCCGGCTATTGACAGAGGATTGATAGTTTACGTTGACGGTGGGCTTTACGGCGGCCAGATTAGGGCGCGTTATTTAATCAGACAGTTCCATGGCGTATTTGAGATACCCCTTTTGGGTTTACCGTACGGGTGTGGGCCCTCAGTAGATGGGAGTATCATCGTATGGCAAGACAGTACATACGGGGAAGCGCAGGGACTTTCTGTGGAGGTTTCCTATTCAATCTTCGATGGGCCGGTCGAGAACACGACCAGCGGAAAGCGGCATGACTATATTCAGCACGCCATCAACTTTGCCGACTATGGCGATATAATCGTAGCCGGTAGTGGAGTTTATCATGAGAACATAAACTTCAAAGGCAAGAGTGTTGTCCTTACTTCCGGGGGGTCGGATAGGTCGGATGAGGCAGCCGATGCGGTGATTCAGGGTGATGGTACATGTTCGGTAGTAACATTTGCAGGCACCAAGGACCCAAACTGTCAACTGGTCGGTTTCACAATTACCGGCGGTGAAGCAGTGAACGGCGGCGGGATTTTTGGAGGATGGGCAACGCCCACAATTTCCAGATGTGTTATCAGAAATAATACATCCGTTCGGCATGGTGGTGGGATTTACGCTGCTCATGGAATAATTGAGGGCTGTACAATCTTCGAAAACACTGCCGGCAGTGGAGGTGGTGGGATTGCCAGTTGCCACGGCACAATCAGCAGTTGTTTGATCTACAACAATAATGCCGGTTATCACGGTGCTATGAGCAACTGCGACGGTGATATCATCAACTGCACGGTCACCAACAACACCTCTACAATCAGCCCGGGGGGATTGGGAGGCTGCGACGGCAGGATCATTAATTGCATTATCTGGGGCAATTATCACGACCAATTGTTAAATTGCTCTGAGCCGACCTATAGCTGTATCCAGGACTGGACGGGCGGCGGCATTTGTAATATCGCCACCGATCCTGAGTTTGTTGATGCGAACTCCGCTATACCGCTCGAGGGTATGGATGCATACTGGATGTTTGACCGAGACCCTAACGATAGTTCGCCAAACAGCCATAATGGCAACTTATTTGGTGATGCCGGGTTTGTCCAAGACCCCGACAGAGGGCAGGTGCTGATTTTAGATGGAGATGGTGATTATGTAGAAATGACGGGCTATAAGGGAATTACCGGCAAAAATCCCCGTGCTTTCAGCGCCTGGGTCAAGACAGATATGACCACCATCGGTGGAATCGTGACTTGGGGAGGTAACGGTGCCGGCCAAAAATGGCTGCTTATAATGTTGAGTTCGGGTGAGGTTCGTTTGTCGGTCGCCAGCGGCAGCATCAGCGGCACGACGGCAATCAACGACGGTCAGTGGCACCATGTGACGGTGGTTTGGGAAGAAGATTTCGGGCCTTATGTGCGAGATGTCAAGCTTTATATAGACGGAGTAGCAGAAGGGGCCGGCAGTTCTTTGCGAAAAATAGATACAGGCAGCGAAATCGATGTTGCGATCGGTTATGCACCCGGCTGGGGAATATATTTCGACGGTCTGCTTGATGAAGTGGCGGTCTGGGACAAGGCTTTATCTGGTGCAGAGATTAGCATACTCTACGAGAGAGGATTACGTGGGGAGGGTTATCTGCGAGTTGAAGGCGATTTCCATCTGCTGGCAGACTCGCCGTGTATTGACGCCGCCGACAACTTGGCGGTTGCGACTAATGCTGATGTGGATGGGAACGCACGCATACTCGACGGTAATAATGACGGCGATTCGGTAGTTGATATGGGGGCCTGCGAATTCGTTTATCCCAACATTCGCCCTGTTGCTGATGCCGGGGAGGACCAGACAGTTTTCGCGTGGATAGATGAGATAGCGGAAGTTACGTTAGATGGTTCTGGTTCCTATGATGACGACGGTGACGAGCTTACTTATGCCTGGTTTATCGATGGAGAGGGGATCGCGACGGGTGTTAATCCGACTGTTGAATTGGAGGTTGGTGAGCATATTATTGAATTGATTGTAAACGATGGCGTTGAAGATTCCGAGCCGAATGCGGTCGTTATAAATGTTATAGCGCCAATAGAAGCTGATGTTCACATAGTGCCGCGGGTGATTAACCGTAATAATCGTTTGAAAAGGGTAATGGCCGTTATTCGCCTGCCGGCCGGTATCGGAAAGGGCGATGTGGTATGTGAATCCTTTGAGCTTTATGCCGGCGGGCTTGATGGTGAGCCTGTTGGGGCGATATTGGAGCGAGTGATTGGGTGGGGTAATATGACGCGAGTTTTTGCTCTTTTCGATGAAGATGAGCTTATGGACGCAGTGGAAGGTGTCGGCAGGGTTGAACTAACCGTCGTCGGGAGACTCGAATCCGGCCAATACATACAGGGCTCTGATACTGTCAGGATTGTCCAGCCTCGCAGGCGGCGTGCGCGCGGACTTCACAGACGCTGGCGTTAGCATCAAGCTTGCGCCAAGATTTCACTATTTCAGGCCTGCTATGACTTTTTGACGGCGACTGTGTAGATGTCTCTTTTGTCTTTGATATACTTTCTCTCATAATTCGTCCCCGTAAGTTCCCCGTCCTCGGCGCCCGCGGCAGGCGGAAATTCTATTTTTTCCAGGCTTTGGCTGTATGCCCGGAGCACCCCTTCAATTTGCTCAAAATAATCCGCATGGTCGGTCGCAATCCGGATGACGCCGCTGGTTTTCAGACACCGCAGCATTTGTGCCATATTAGGCCCCGAGACAAAGCGTCTTTTGTGATGTCGCTTCTTCGGCCAGGGGTCGGGAAAATAGACGTGAAAACAGTCCACCGACGAATCGCCCACGTGCACAGTAAGAAAATGAGCCGCATCGGTGCGGATAATCCGGATGTTGCCGAGGCCCCACCGTCCGATTCTATCGACCGCGGAGCGATAGTATTTGTTAGCCCGTTCGATCCCTAAGAAATTTACCTCGGGTGCGCGCCGGGCCTGGTTTAGCAGAAAAGTGCCTTTACCGGAGCCGATTTCAATGTGTACCGGTGCTGCCCGGCCGAAAATCCGCTCAAAATCGACCGCTCCAGCCGGATATTCCGGCCTTAACGAGACGTGTTCGTAGTCTTTCAGGGTCCTTTTTGTCATGTGAAAAGTCGATTAAGAGTCAATTAGAGACGTTTCTTTGCCCTGCAGGGGCCCATTTTGGCTCCCTGGCCTGCTAAAGTCAAGTCCGATACCGTCCGATACGATTTACCGGAACAGCACTGCGCCTCGAGGCGTACAAATATGAGGGTGCGTAATAAAACAAAATGGAATGTCACAGAAAGGCTGATAAATGATTAGACCCGTCATTACATTACGACGGAAGCGCATATTAATCGATGTTGACACCCAGAAAGAATTCTTCCTCGCCGCCGGTGCTGCCTGTATCAGAAACCACCGCCGGGTCCTGGCCAATATCCGAAGGGTAGTGGCCTGGGCACGCCTCAAGAATGTCCGCATGATTTCCACTGCCCGAGTTTATGACAACGGCACGGTTGACCGCGTCGGCTGCCTTGACACCGCCGACGGAGCCGGAAAGATAAGCTACACCGTCCGCGGCAGGCGTATCAGCTTTGCCGCTGATGGTTGCACGGACCTGCCACGCGATATATTCCGGCAATACGACCAGGTCGTACTTGAGAAGCGCAGTATAGACCCATTCGAGGAGCCGCGGGCCGACCGGATGCTCAGCGAATTGCGGGCAAATGAATTCGTTATGATTGGCGGGACGGTAGAAGGCGCCGTCAAGGCGACTGCTCTGGGCCTTTTGGCCCGGCGGAAAAACGTTACAATACTAACCGATGCGATAGGCTCGCGCGACAAGGCCGCTGCACAAATAGCCTTGCGAAAGATTGAGGCAAAGGGTGCAAAGCTCGTCGAGACAAAGGCACTGCTGGGCTCGTCGCATTTGAGAATGGTAGGTGTCTGCGACTGCGACCGCTGCCGGGGACGAGCACATAAGCCCCAACTAAAGGCCGGCGCCTGAGTGTAGATTGCGCAAAATCACAAAATCCGGGGGACGGGAGAATTAGAAGAGGGGGACTTATCTTGTAATTTTCACAACTGATTGATCCAAAACGTGCTCACTTACGGCTCCTTTCACCGGCCTAATTCTTGTCTCTGATATATTTGACAATTCGTCCCGCACCGGCCATAATATCTCATCGACGGGCGAAGTCGAAGGCTTTGCCCATGCTATATCCAAAATGCAAAACAAAGCAAGACAGAATAGGATGGGCAAAGAATTTGCCCATGCCGGGTCTTAAGGGAGTAAAAAAATGGCTAAGTCCGAAAGAAGCTGGGAAAAACGCCTTAGCGGCGAAACGGATGAATTGACATTGGATTTTGTTGAATCTCTGTCATACGACAAGCGGCTGTACAAGTATGATATCGCCGGCTCAATCGCCCATGCGCGGATGCTCGCTGACGTGGGCCTGATAACAAAATCCGAGTTCAGTGAAATCCAAAAGGCCCTGTATGAAATATCTGACGAAATCAGCACCGGCCGATTCAAGTTCGACAAGACCCATGAAGACATACACATGGCCATCGAAGCCGCCCTCATCAAAAAGACCGGCGATGCAGGCGCAAAGCTCCACACCGGCCGCTCGCGTAACGACCAGGTTGCGACCGATATGCGCCTGTGGATGCGCGATGAGATTGAGCTCCTCCAGACAAGAATCTCGCTCCTGCAACGGGCCTTTGTCAAACTTGCCGCTAAATATACCGAGCAGGTCATGCCGGCCTACACGCACCTTCAGCGCGCCCAACCGGTCGTTATCGGCTCCTATCTTTTAAGTTTCGTCGAGCAATTGGCCCGCGACTACCAGCGGCTGAAAAACTGCTCCGAGTTATTGAACGTCTCTCCCTTGGGCTGTGGTGCCGTCGCAGGCTCAACCCTGCCTTTGGATAGAAAAAGCACTGCGAAGCAGTTGGGCTTCGAGGGCATAGTCTGGAACAGCATTGACGCAGCCGGCGACAGGGACTTCTGCGCCGAGTTCATATTCGATTGTGCCCTCATCGCGGTGCACCTTTCGCGCCTCGCCGAGGACTGGATAATCTACACATCCGCCGAATTTGACTTCATACGCATCAACGATAAGTACTGCACCGGCTCAAGTATGATGCCGCAAAAGCGCAATCCCGACGTTCTCGAACTCATCCGGGCCAAAACCGGCTCCGTCTATGGTGCCCTTTTCGCCATGCTGACGATACTAAAGGCCCAGCCCTCGACCTACAATCGCGACCTGCAGGAAGACAAAATCCACGTCTTTCGCGCCGCCGACACCACAGAAGCCGCCCTCGAGATGGCCGCCGCAATCGTTGCCAACACCAAATTCAACACAAAGCACATCGCGTCGGGCCTTGGTGCTGGCTTTCTCGACGCTACCAGCCTTGTCGAATATCTTGTTAACAGAGGCGTCCCCTTCCGCCGGGCCCACGGCATCGTCGGCTCTCTTGTAGCAAAGTGCGAACAGCAGGCCAAGAGCAAGCTAAGCGACCTTGAGCTTAACGAATTCAAGTCAGCCTGCGATGTTGTAGATGAAGATGTCTATGATTCTCTCGGCCCCGCCAACGTAGCCAAAAAGTACATAACCCTTGGCGCCGCCGGCCCCGAACACGTCACCCGTCAAATCGCGTACTGGAAAGACCAGCTAAAAGAACAGTAACGCTATATGCTTTTCATTTAACGCGATACACATCACGATAAACGCATCACGAAAGTAATGTAGGGTGCGATAAATCGCACCAACTCTGTCTGTATAAACCAGGTCAAATCCCATCTTTCGTTCATAATCAATCAGGGGCCCACCTGAAGGTGATTCTCAGAACCATCATTTGGTTCTGTCTTCCCCTTTTTCAATACATATCGAATTGGTGTATATAGACCTGCAAATATGATCGCCCCAATGGCTCCGGTTGGCACTGCATAGATCGGGATAAAAACAAATGCTATTGCCGTCGTCGACGACACGTGTTCGTCGGTGTAATACGGTCGTTGAGCCATCCAGGATCCCCACAGGATCATTGCCAGAATTCCAATAAGACCACCAATCAAGACAGGAAAGACGTAGTCCTTCAGTTTTGTCTTCGAGAGGATGAAAAGAATGAATGCAAGCCCGGCGTATGGTGCCATTCTGAATGCTGTGAAGAACAGATACCCGAAGACTGTGAAGTACTCGAATGCATCTTTGAAGCCGTCGGAAATCGTGTAACCACCAACTCTGACGGCAAGTGCCCACTGCACAACGTCTTCGTTGATTACAAGAGCGAATGGCAACAATACAAACAAGTACCAGTATTTCTTTATATCTTTCATTTTCCTGCTTTATACCTCACACAACAATGCTTATCCAGTCTTGATAAACCGCCAAATCTTGTCCCCGCACCCCTCCGGCGGAGATCATACTTTTTCTGCCTCTATTGAGTCTCTTGCTATTTAGTATAGCAGCCAATCTTAATGAGTAGAATATACAATCTGCGTACCGATGTCAACCACGATTTTCCTGATAATCAGCTTCGTTTTTAGTCGTTGCCGAAACAATGGCCAAACTTGACAATCAGACTTGATTTGGGTAGAAGGCAAAGAGAATAATCTAATTCTTTTCATATACCGCAGGTTTATTCAGGGAATTAAATGTCCTCCGAAGAAGACAAGATAACGGCCTGGTTCGCTGCCCAAAGCAGGGTAGGGGGGCCGCAGGGTGACTTTCCCATCGGCATCGGTGACGACATGGCCCAGGTAAAGCTTAGCGATAACACTTCCGTTCTTATCACTACCGATATGCTTCTTGACGGTGTCCACTTTGACCTTACCTCTACCACCATCGCCCAGGCCGGCTATAAAGCGATGGCCGTTAGCCTAAGCGACTGTGCCGCCATGGCAACAGCTCCCCTCTGTGCCGTTGTGTCCGTAGCGCTGCCCAAGGATTTTGGCGAAGCCCAGCTAAAAGAGCTTCACCGCGGCATAACCCGTGCCGGCGCCCCGTTTGACTGTCACCTCATCGGCGGTGACATTACCGCGTGGAAGGGGGGTGGCCCCTTTGTGATAAATGTAGCGATGTTAAGCAAGCCTGCCGGTTTTGACCCCATCAGGCGCTCCGGCGCTAAGGTGGGCGACTGTATCTGCGTAACCGGCACTCTTGGTGGTGCCCTTGCCGGCCGCCACTTAAACTTCACTCCAAGGGTAAACGAAGCCATCGCAATTGCTGGCTCCTGCCGGATAAATGCGATGATAGACATAAGCGACGGCCTCAGTTCCGACCTTAACCGCATCTGCACCCGGAGCAAGGCAGGGGCACTCATAGAAGCGGCCCAAATTCCCATCTCTGATAACGCAAAGCAAACCGCCGACCCCCTGAATTCGGCGCTTAATGACGGCGAGGACTTCGAATTGCTCTTTACCCTTTCGGCGCAAGATTATGAAAAACTCATGGCTGCGCCTACCATAGAAATCCTAATCACAAAAATAGGCTGGGTTACCGACACCGGCAAGATGCAATTAATAAAAGCCGGCGGCGGGACAGAAGATTTACAGCCGAAAGGCTATGACCACTTATGAATTGCAAAGGGCAAAATCCGAACTTGCAGATAACATCACATTCGCCTGCCGAGACAATGCAAATCGGTGAAAAGATTGGGTCGGCCCTGAAGGGCGGCGAGGTCATCGCCCTTATCGGCCCGCTCGGCAGCGGCAAGACACATCTTATAAAGGGCATAGCCGCAGGATTAGGCTCACCCGATTCAAGAAGTGTTACCAGCCCCACATTCGTTCTTGTTAACGAATACACAGGCCCTAAGATGCGGCTCGACGTCTATCATGTGGACGCATATCGCCTGGAATCGGTCGGCGAATTCGAGATGTTGGGCTTTGACGATTTATGCCGCCCCGACTCGGTCGTGTTAATCGAGTGGGCCGACCGGGTCCAATCCGCACTGAAAAACATCGACACAATTGGAGTTGAATTGTCCCACATCGACCAAAACAAGCGTCAAATCCGGCTCAAAGATGCCCCCGACTACATACTTGAGTCCTTGAGATGAATGACATCTATAAGGTTTTCTACAGAATTATCGCCGAAAAAAAGTTTGGCTGTCCACAGAAATCTTAACATGCCGACCTATAATAATTGTCTTGGCAAGACCACAATTCGCTGTCTAAGGTCAAACGGCCAAAATCTTAATACAAGCAAAACATTTCCTTGACATTCAGTCGCCTTTCGGTTATAATAACTAACAATGCTCTGTAGAAAATGGTCTGAAAATCGTCATTCTGAACCCCCGATGTATCGGGACATGCGGAACACGCGGGGTGAAGAATCTCGTTTGCCTGTCTGTCATTCTGAGCGGAATGAAATGAAGCGAAGAATCTATAGCTTACGGACAAATGAGATTCTTCGGTTTCGCCTCAGAATGACACATAGAGGGTTTTCTGAAAGAGCAAACCAACAATTGATGGAGGGGTACTATTAATCGGGGGCAGGATACATTTATCGGTCTTTAAGAGCAGGTTCAAAGTTTCTACGGTGTCCTGCCCGTTTTTTCGGCTGCTGATTTGGCACCTTGGTTTTTATTTCTTATATTTTCTGTGTCAAATAGCCCAGAAAAGGTTTTGAACGGTTCGGGACCTTATTTCGGGAAAAGTTAACTTTTCAGAGTATGGGAGACATTGAAATGAGAACGAACAAGAAAAATTCCGGTTTCACATTAGTTGAAATCCTGATTGTCGTGGTCATCCTGGGCATACTGGCGGCCATCGTGATACCCCAGTTCACCCAGGCAAGTACAGAAGCCAGGGAAAACAGCCTAAAGGCAAACCTGCAGACCATCCGTTCGCAGATTGAGCTGTACAAGATTCAGCACAATGATGACGTGCCCGGAACATTCACTGGTGTAGATTTTGAGGATGCTATGACTGACTACACCCTCGTCACCGGTGCTACTTGTCTATCAACTGCGGCAAACGCATTGGGTCCTTATCTGCAGTCGATACCTGAGAATCCCTTTAACCTTTTAAATTCGGTCGGGGATGCAACAGGTACCCTCGGAGATAACAGCGACGGCTGGCAATACGATACTGCAGAGAATGACTTCCGTGCCGATGATAATGTGGATGCTGCCCATATTACATGGTAGCGTATCCTATCCTATGAATGGCAGTTTAGCATGTTAATCAGAAGCCGAAGAGCTGACCGGTTTTGGAGGTTATCCGAGGCTGGTCAGCTCTTTTTACGAAGAAAATGTCATACGGACAATGTGAAAATGATAAACGGGATAGAAACAATGGAAACAGACAGACACGGATTTACCGTCATGGAAGTATTCATGGTGATAATCATCCTGTGCATCGTGGCTGCTGTTGCGGTGCCCCGCCTCAGCCACGCAGCCGCCCAGAACAGGACATCCGATATGGTCGGCAAACTTCACCTGGTGCGTTCACAGGTCCAGCTTTACAAGAGCCAGCACGGCGACCTGCTGCCCGGCCAAAAAGTGATTGGTGCCGATATCAACCAGGCCGACTTCATAGACGCAATGACCGCCAGAAGCACTGTCGATGGTTACGGGCCTTATCTGAAAGAGATGCCCGGGAATCCTTTTGTTGCCGGTGATGCTGCTGATGATATTACGTGCGTAAATGGTGTAAATTCGGTTCCCACGGGCACCGAAGGCACCGGCTGGTGGCTGAACGCCGCAACCGGCCAGTTCCGCCCCTGTGACAGTAAATTCCATACGGCCTACTAACACATATTTAGTCCCGAGTTTTACTCGGGGTTTTATTCATGTGATAAGCCTGTGCGCGAAAATATTATGATAGCTAACCGTTACAATCGAAAAGGCTTCACTCTTGCAGAGGCCATGATAGCCGTTACCCTGTTGGCTTTCGCCGCCTCGGCGGTTACTATGCCTTTTGTGGCAGGTGCCGCCGTCCGCAAAGAAGGTGCACAAAGAACACTCGCTGCAAAGTTAGCTCACGATTTGATGGAAGAAATTGTAAGTACGGATTTTGATCAGATAATCGCAACTTATGACGGGCACTACGAACACAATGGGATGGTGGAAAATGCCAACGGCGAGTTTTTCACCGATCCGGCTTATGCAGACTTTCGTCGCATTGTTAGTTGCACACCTGCTACCGTTTCCGGCGTCGACCTTATATGGGTAACGGTTTACATCTACCGTAATAATGATCTGATGCTGAGTCTGAGCACTCTTGTGGGCGAATGACATGAAAAGGCATTATCATTACAATAAAAATCTCGCAGGTTTCACGACTGTCGAATTGTTGGTGGCCCTGACGGTCTGCTCCATAGTCCTGACCGCTGTGGCATCGCTTGCCTATGCCATCGGCTCGGCCAACAGATATAGTGAAGAACGGAGCGACCACCAGATGGCCCTGCGCTGCGCAACCGTGCGAATAACCGACCTGGTAAAGCGCAGTGTCATGGCGTTTGACGCCCCTGGTGGAATTGCCCTGTGGACCGATGACTACAACAATGACGGGCTCATCAACGGCTCGGAAAAGGAACTGGTTTACATAGAAACAGGAGCCGGCGGCGAGAGCCTGCGACTGCTCTATTTTGTCTTGCAGGAGGATGAGCTCGACATATCTGTGACGGTAGAAGAAATCAGAAACGGAACAGCCAAAGACAATCTCTTCGACGTTTCTCAAATGCAGGAATATTATACGGACGAAAATTATATAATCAGATATATGACTCTCCTGCCCGAGTGCAGCAACGTCCGGCTCAACCTTGGTGCCAATGACAGGTTTGTAAGCATACTGTTTGATTTGACTGAAAACGGTATCACGAACACTTATCAGATATGCGCTCGGTTGCGCTGTTCGGCCCAGCATTTGCTGGACCCCGCGACGGGTGAGCTTCATGGTTTAGGTGATGACGACTGATGAAACCGATACCTGTTAAAAAACTTTCTCAAAACACAATGTGTCATTCTGAGCGCAGCGAAGAATCTCAATCTTTCGTACGTCCCAGATTCTTCACTCCATTTCATTCCGTTCAGAATGACAATTTTCAGACCTTTTCTACAGAGCAGAAAATTTCTAAAAATTCAAGACCTGGCGTAGCGGTATTGGTCGTGCTGTTTGTCATTATGGTTGGCACGATAATTTCGCTCAGCTTTATCGCACGGTCTGATGTGGAGTTGGCCTTCGGCAATAATATGGCCCTTCGTATGCAGATGAATTACCTCGCCGAGTCCGGCCTGGCACATGCAAAGGCAATGATAAAAAATCCGCAGGACGCCGAAACAGATCCCAACGTTTTTTGGGCCGGAGATGCCCAGTTGCAGATAGAAGCCGGAGATGATTATTATGACCTTGTTGTCGCCCGCGACGACTCCAATCCCACAGACAGATGCACTTATGACATATCCACCCGGGCCTATCGGCTGCAAGATGAGCAAAAGACAGCCCAAAGCTACTTAAACGCAAGACTCCGCCTCGACCCATGCATCGCATATTGGACAGGCGCAGACACTACGGTCTCAAGCCGGATAACCGTTAACGGCGACGTCTATTGCAGCGGCAGTTTGACCAATAACGGCACAATAAAAGGCGACGTATTCGCATCAGCATTAACGGGCGGCGCCGAAGGCGGACACTACGATAGTAGCCAGGCCAATGTTACCTGGCCCGGTCTTGTCGTTGATGATTTTACTCTTCAGTATTACTTTTGGGATGAAATTAACGAAGTCTATGTCGCCTGTGATCCCACATTTCCGGCACCGGGTGATGACATCGAGATCGGAACCGATCCGGCTGGTGTCATCGTCTATAACGGCCAACTCATATTAAATCAGAACGTGTCAATAAACGGCACGCTCATCGTAAATGGTGATTTGATACTCAACGGTAACAGCCTGACCGTCACCTCCGAAAAGAATTTTCCTGCGCTCATAGTGAACGGCGACCCGAACCTGGCAAACGGGCAACTGACTGTTACCGGCATGGTGCAGGTTGGTACTATGTATGTCGGCGCCGCTGCCGGAGATATAACCATAACCGGTGCCTTGGTCGGACAGGGTGGTATGAACGTTGAGCCAGGCTACGCGGGCAATATCACTATTACCGCCGGTCCTATGATTGCTTCGACAAAGATTTCGCCGGACGGCAGTACCACCGTTAGGTGGACTCCAATAGGGGGAGCTTTCTTCAAATGGATAAAGAGGGAATAGCGGTCTGTCACAGGTAAAATGATGAATGTCATTCTGAGCGCAGCGAAGAATCTCGTCTCCAACGGACAGATGCTTCGCTTTTCGGCTCGGCATGACAACTCATCAAAGCATGTGTGGCAAAGTAATAGTTCAGATGCCGCCCTAACGTCTGATAACGGTATATTCTTTCGAGCTTTCCGCCTTGACGGGAAAAACTGTAATGAGGTGCCTGAATTGGTGGCATTTTCGTCATAACCTAACTTTCGGGGGATAATGGTGATGACTGTATCGATTGCACAGAATAGAATCTTGCCGGGACCGGCGTCCTGGTGTCATAATCGTCCGAACAGGACGGTTGAAACCGCTGGTTCTCCTCCTCCGCGAGCCTGTAAGGATCATAAAATCCAAATCCCGCTGCGAACCCGGCAAACTTGCCCGAAGACCCCACTGACAGCCTTAAGCCGACAATACCCCGTGACGAAAACAGATACGGAGCTATTGCCGAATCACCGCCCGTACGGTTGGGCGGATTGATGAACGTCAAATGGATGGAGAAAAAGATAACGTTAGCAAAGAGAAGGCCTGATATGCAAAAAAATGCGTTCACATTAATTGAGTTGATAGTGGTGATGGTCATAATCTCAATCGCCGCCTTGCTCGCGATACCCATGATAAGCTCCGCCGCGGATGTGCAGGTCCGCTCGGCGGCAAACATGATTGCCGCCGACCTGGACTATGCAAAGAGCATGGCCATCAGTACCCAGCAGTACTATTCGGTCGTCTTTGACCCTGCGAATGACTCCTACGAAGTCCACGATGCAGGCGGTGTTATTGAGCACCCCCTCAAACCCGGCTCTGATTTTGTGGTCGATTTACAAAGCGACGGCCGGCTCAGCCGGGTTGATATAGCCGGTGCCGACTTTGACCCTGGCTCCCAGCCCGCCGTTACGTTCGACTATCTCGGCAGCCCGTATAGCGGCACAACAACCGCGAATCCGCTTAACACCGGTCAAATCTCTCTCCAGGCAGACTCTTTTACCATGACCGTAACAGTGGAACCTATGACCGGCTATGTAACCGTAACCGTACCGTAAACTCCGATTGGCTGAATTATGTTTAAGTTTAATTACAACAAAGTCAGACCGATAGGATTGGACATAGGGCACGATTCTATCCGTATGATTCAATTAGCCCGCTCGGGCGACCACGCCCTCGTCATAGCCGCTGACCAGACGCGTCTGAATGCCGATGCAGACGCGGAGGAACAAATCAGCTCCGAATTTGCCGTCTCCGCCATCAAGGAAATGCTTGTAAGAGGAAACTTCCGCGGCAAGAACGTCGTCTCGGGTTTGTCGAACGATTGTCTTAAGATAAAGAGTTTGAGGCTGGACGCCACAGACGCCGACCGGATAGAGGAGTTGATGAGAAAAGAGATTGCCGAACAGTTCGGACTAAATGCCGATACCGATGAGATAAGATATATCGTTGCCGGAAGTGTGTATCAGGGTGATGATATAAAGAACGAAGTAATTTTCTTCGGAGCAGACAAGGAAAGTATATCCCGGCATATATCACTGCTCGAAGAAGCGGGCCTGGGCCCCGTCGCAATAGATGCCGCCCCGTGTGCCCTGTTCAGATGTTTCCGGGGCTCTCTAAGACGTCAGGAAGACAGGCAGCTTGTCAGTGTCTTTATCGAGGTAGGCAGCCTGTTCACAACAGTTATCATAAGTAGAGGCCAGCAGATCGCCTTTGTAAAACAGATTCCAATTGCCGGCCGACATCTGAACGAGCAGGTCGCATCGAAACTGGGCGTTGGTTATGACGAGGCGGTTGTGCTGCGCTCGAAGCTGAGAAACGCAGACCCGGAGACAATCGACCTGACGACAAGACAGGCGGTTTTTGACGCTATGAGCGGGGTCATTGAAGAACTGGCGAAGGAAATAGCTCTTTGCTTCAAATACTACGCTGTAACTTTCAGAGGAAACCGCCCCTCCGAGGCCGTCTTCGCAGGCGCCGAAGCATACGAGCTTGTACTGCTTGACGAACTCAAAAAGCACCTCGACATCGAGGTCAAAGTAGCTCAGCCGTTCAGGGGCTTTGACCTGACCGGCACAAACTTCGCCTCCGATGAGCACTCCTGCTTCTGCGAGTGGGCCGTTGCGGTGGGATTAGGTGTTAAAGGCTGGGATTTGCATGATTACGGATCAGAAAACCATGAAAGAAATTGACTTTATCCCACAATGGTA
>Ga0114922_10000709_pt1 | contig 32082 bp, 36 predicted proteins | sample AartaG_FD_100975 | JGI IMG/M metagenome (GOLD analysis project Ga0114922, IMG submission 100975) | Deep subsurface microbial communities from Aarhus Bay to uncover new lineages of life (NeLLi) - Aarhus_00045 metaG | ecosystem: Environmental > Aquatic > Marine > Oceanic > Sediment | place... | reverse complement strand
CTAGGGATGGGTTGATTAACAATATTTATAAGCTATTCTTTGCCTCTTTTTCTTATGATAAAAGCCTGCGCTATAACTGACAAAGGCATTGAGAAGATTGCTCTATTAGAGCTGGATGAGCTGATAAAGGCAAAGGGCAAAGCAGAGGAGTGCGCAGTTATTTTTAATTGCAAATTCTATGAGGATTTGTTTAGGTTCTGCTACTTCTCCCAGAGTATTGAGCGTGTCTTGCTGTTATTTAATCACTTTGAGTTCAAAGAGGAAAAGGGCCTGCTCCAAAAATTAGACACAACCCTAACAAAACCTGTCTTAAAGGAGTGGTTTGGCAAGAAACTCACTTTTAAGGTTGAGTGCAAGAGAATAGGAGAGCACAGCTTTGGAAGCAGCACTGTTGAAAAGGGTTTGGGAGAGAAAATAGTTCTAAAAGTCAAGAAAGAGCTGGGATTCACTCCAAAAGTAAACCTGGAGTCTCCTGACATCATAATTTATGTATTCATCAATAATAAAACAGCTTATCTGGGTATTGACCTGGCTGGCAGGGATCTCAGCAAGAGGCAGTACAGGGTCTTCACTTCTCCAGGCGTTGTAAATGCTAATGTTGCTTATGCCCTTATAAGGTTAGCAGGCTACTCCCTCAAGAAAAGGTTTATAGATGTTTATTGCAAGTCAGGCAATGTGTGCATAGAAGCAGGTCTTTATGCATCAAAGGTTAGTGTTAATTATTATTCAAAAGAGTTTGCCTTTAAGAAACTAAAACCTTTCGAGAAAAAAGACTGGGAAGGCTTTTTCAAAAAACTTGATTCAAGCAAAAAAACCTCTAAATTATATATAACCGGCTATGACTCGCTGCTAAAGAATGTGGAGGCCTCTAAAAAGAACTCAAAACTAGCAGGAGTCGATAAGATAATTGGTTTTTCAAAAATGGATGTTGAGTGGCTTGACACCAAACTGGATAAAGCAAGCATTGACCTTGTTGCCTCAAGGATTCCCTGTCCTAGTAAGCACACAGCAAAATCAACTGTAAGAAAGCTTTACAAGGAATTGTTCTATCAGACAGAGTTTGTTATGAAGAAAGCAGGGAGAATGGCCCTGCTCACAGAGCATGCTGGCCTGCTTAAAGAAATGATTACACCAGGCTTCAAGCTTATCAAGGAAGATTATGTATGGGCTGGCAAGCAGAGGTATGAGTTTGTGTTGCTAGAGAAAAAATAACCAATACCTTTATATACCCACTTAATCAATATCAGAGTAAAATAATAGGCGGGGTGGACTCTATGTGTGACATGTGTTCTTCTCCAGAGGCTGTCTATAGGATTGAGCTTGAGGGAAGCATGCTGAATGTATGTGAAAAGTGTTCTTCTTATGGGAGAATTATCACCAGGCTTAAGAAGGAAGAACCTGAGGAAAAAAAGCCCAAATATAAAGGAGTAAGGGGAATAAAGCAGGAGTTTGAAGTTAAGCCAGAGAAACGAACAGAGACAGTCCAGGTGATCAGACCCAATTGTTCAAAACTGATTAAGGATGCAAGGGAGAGGTTAGGTCTTAAACAAAAAGAACTGGGTAAAAAAATCGCTGAAAGAGAGAGCGTGATTCACAAGCTTGAATCTGGCAGAATGAAACCAGGCATTCTACTGGCAAGAAAGCTTGAGAGGTTCTTAAAAATAAGCTTGGTTGAAGAGGTTGAGCTTGATAGTTCTGGAGTGAGCATGGGTGCAGAAGGGGGTTCATCAAAGAGTGTGACTGTAGGGGACCTTATCAAGAAAAAATAATAGGAAAATGAAAGCAATTATTCTTGCGGGCGGGTTAGGAACAAGGCTAAGACCCCTAACCTATAAAACCCCAAAGGCATTGCTACCCTTCCAGGGCAGGACCCTGACAGAGCAGGTTCTTGATGTGCTAAAGAAATCAAACATTACTGATATCTATCTATCCATAGGATATATGGCTGATAAAATTAAGGATTATTTCGGAGATGGCTCAAAGTTTGGTGTGAAGATAACTTATGTCGAGGAGAAAGAGCCCCTGGGAACAGCAGGGCCCTTAAACCTGCTCAAAAAACTCGAGTCAAGCTTTGTAATGCTTAATGGCGACAACCTGTTTAATGCAGATTTCAACAAAATGCTTGAATTCCACAAGAAGAACAAGGCTGTTGGAACAATAGCCCTCACCCAGGTGGATGACCCCTCCCATTACGGAGCTGCAAGAATGGAGGGTGACAGGATAATTGAGTTTGTTGAGAAGCCGAAAAAAGGAGAGGAACCCTCAAATCTAATCAGCACCGGCTACTACATCTTGGAGCCAGAGGTGTTTGATATAGTTAAGGGAAAGAAGTCTGTGATGTTTGAGTACGATGTTTTCCCAATACTAGCAAAGCAGGGAAAATTATTTGGATATCCTGCCAATGGCCAGTGGTTTGATATAGGCACTTCTGAGAAATTAGAAAAGGCAGACAAAGAGTGGAAGGGTGTTGAATGAAGTTCTCGTTAATAATCCCAACCTATAATGAGAGAGAAAACATAACTGTCCTGATTAACAAACTTCTCAAACTGCTAAAACCCTTTAACTATGAAATCATTGTTGTTGATGATAATTCTCCTGACCAGACCTGGAAGCTAGTGCAGGATACATATAAAAAGAACAAGCGCGTTAGGATTATCAGGAGGATGAACAAAAGAGAGCGCAGCTCTGCAATAATCCAGGGGTTTGACAAGGCCAAGGGAGACATCCTTGGAGTAATGGATGCTGACCTGCAGCATGATGAAAAGATACTGCCCAGAATGATTAATTATTCTAAAGAATACAGCCTTGTTGTTGGTTCAAGGTTTGTGAAGGGAGGGGGCATGGGCAAGTGCTCCTGGTTTAGAATGCTCGAAAGCAGGACAGCTGTCATGCTAGTAAAAATCCTTTTTAATATAAAAATCAAGGATTCAGGCTCAGAATACTTTATTGTTAAAAAGAGCCTCTATAAGAAAATTAAGCCAAAGCTTTATGGAAAAGGCTACAAGATTATGTTGGGTATATACTTTAATGCAGATATAAAAAGCTTCAAAGAGGTTCCATACACTTTTAGGCCAAGGAAGAAAGGGAAGAGCAAAACAAGATTTAAAGATGTGTATCACTACATTCTTATGAACCTTAAATTCTTGTCCATAAGAATAACAAAGCATTAGCCAATCAGCCAATTAGTTCTAAGAATTCTCACTGCTCTCACTAAGGTTTGTAATCACAGCCTCGATCTGGTTTCTTGAATTAAAGCCTTCATGAATGTCCCCATTGATTACCAGACTTGGCGCTGTCTTAATATCATAATTCTTCTTAATAGTCTCAAGAACAACATTCTCCATGTTAAGGTCAAGGGAATAAATCATAAGGCTATCATATTTATCATGGAGGTAGGATAAGACATAGCCCTGCTCTTCGCATCTAGGGCAGTCTCCTAAGTTAGAGTAAAAGTAGAGTATCAAAACACTGCTCTGGTTGCATATCTCATTAATCCTGCTCAAATACAGCCAGTGTCTAATCTCAAGCAGGGAGTAGTACTGCTTTAATCGAATAACCTCCGCATTATTCTTTCCAAGCCTGTTCTCCATAAAATCCAGCCTGGTGCCAAGGGTGTATAGCTGCTCTGAAAGGGGCATAAGGCTTGCACCCCCGCACGGGTCTGCTGCTATAAGGTCCTGCTGGAGTTCAAGAGCAATTATGTCTGTTCTCAAGTCCTGCCCCATATTCTCAAGGCTTGTAAATTTATTAGAAGCAATCGTGTTCCCAAGCAGCATTCCTGCTCCAAAAATAATTATTGTAAGAGCAAGCACAAGGGCATACTTCTGCCCGTTAAACCTTTTGGGATCTTCATAATCTCTTTTTTCTTTTTTTCCTGCCATTCTCTCATACAAAAAGAGTTTGTTTTATAAATATTTCCTAATATTCAACACGCTCCCTCCCAGTCATATGGGTGTCGGCTTTTTATTCTTGGTGCCCGGCTTTTTCACACCCCAAGAAACTCTTTTTCCTGTAAGCTTGTAGTAGAGGGCAACCAGCCACCAAAAGCTAAACATGAGCCAGTAGGCAATGACATAGAGGATATATGAAAAAACTATTTTCTGCTTTTCCTTTGAAATCTTAACAGCAATCACAATTATAAGGATGCCAATAATCATGGTCACAATCCCCATGATAAAAGGAGTGTTAATGTTTAACAGGAACAAGTCAGGGTCAAAATCAAACCTAAGGATGTCAAAATTAACAGCCTTTGCATATAAATAATAATCCCACAAGCCATCAAAGAATTTATACACAGTGTACACAAAGGACACTATCACAAGGGCGATGGATATAAAGGCAAGAGGGAGCACATACAAACCCAGGTTGCCCTGCTCCCTTGAGAAGAGCCTCTTGTAATCAATAACATTCATCATAAAGCCATGGTACCAGCGCCTTCTCTGGTGGTATAAGGTCTTGAAGTCCCTGGGACTAACAGTATATACATAAGCATCAACAGCATTCTCAATAATATAGTTGTGTGTCTGCATTCTGAGAGCAACCTCAATGTCCTCTGTCATATGGGCCTTTGTATAATTTCCATGCTTGTCAAAAAAGGCTTTTCTATAGATTGAGAAAGGCCCAGGCGTGACATGAATACTTCCAACCAGAGCAAACATCTTTCTGAAAAAGATTCCAACAGCATACTCAACCATCTGTATCCTTTGAAGCCAGGATTTGGGCTTGTACACCTTTAGTGACGGGGTGACAGCCATGACTTTAGGATTGTCAAAGAAAGGGATAATCCTTTTCAAGGCCTTGGAATCCACAAAAGAATCAGCATCCAAAGCACCAACAAACTCTGCCTTGGTTTTAGAGAGTCCAAGGTTAAGGGCAGTGTATTTTCCACCATTCTTTTTTCTATAAATCCGTACTCCCTTTGAAACAAACTTCTTTGCAACCTTGTAGGTATTATCTAATGAACCGTCATCAACCACAATGATATCAAGCTTGTTCCGAGGATACTCAAGTGCAAGAAGGGATTCCAGGGTCTTTGCCAGGGTCCTCCCCTCATTATAGCAGGGAACAATTATGCACACAGATGGATGCCTCCTAACTGTTTCCCCTTTGGTAAGCCTCTTCCTGTGCTCAAGCAGAGTTATTATAAAGAAGAGCGCAGTGTACAGACTAACAAAGGCAATTACAGATATTAGGATTTCACCAAACTCCATGTTAGCCCTCCAACTCTGGAACACCTAGGTATTTCCAGATTTCTATCTCAGCCTCTTTATATATCTTATCAAAGCTTTCACTGTGCTTAACAAGGAACCACAAGCCCTGTTCCCGAGATTCCCATAACTCTTCTTTCATATAGGGTGTGATTAAAATATACCTTACATCCTGCTTTGTGAGCAGGGGCTCTGCATCATTAAGCCTTGTAACCATAAATAAAGCCTGCACATCGTCCTTCATCTGGGGATACTCCTGATTCAGAAAAGAGTTAGAATCCAGTAAAACCCTTTGATAGGAATAGAATTCAACCAGAAAGCCATTTTCTTCCAGGGTTAGGACATCGCCACTACCCGCAGGCCTAAGGAATAAAAGAGCATCGAGCATGTCCTTGTCTGGCTGAGCATCAATGAGCAAGTTGATCTGGTTTAGAGATGAGAAAAGAAGGCTGCAGAGTATAAGAAGCAGGGTTCCCTGCCTCACAATCTTCAGGTGCCATCTTCTCTTATAAAAGTAGATTATTGCAACCACACAGTAAAAGGTGATTATAAAGCTAGCATACACCCTCGCAACCGTGTTAAAAAAGGAAAGTACTACAAGTAAAAGCACTGGCAGATGAAAGAGCTTTCTCACTTTGTCCTTGTCATTAATCCAAAGGACTATAAAGCCTATTAAGAACAGGATTAGGAGAAAGACGCTAAAACCATATTCTGCATTTAGAATTGAGAAGACATTTCTAAAAGCAAAGCTATGGAATCCTAGAATTCTGGGCGTGTAGTTCGTGAGCAGAGTTAGAGGTATGCTTATAATAATTGATATTATGAGAGAGAAAACTAGGGTTCTCAGCGTCTTCTTAACCTTCTTAAGAGCAAGGCTAAGGAAGAGGATGATGCCTATAGTTAGAATGAACCCGGTTAAGCTGGTCAGAGCCAGAATTATTAATGATAGAGCACCAAAGACCTGGGAGAGCATCTTCTTATCAAGAATCAAAACAGTGGCCAGCAGGCTTAAAAGCATAGTAAAGGCAGCAGTATAGAGCCCTGTAGATAGTGCTATAAAGACAGGAGTGACAGAAAGGATAACTATAGAGTAGGCTGCGTAGTTGGGCTTAACTTTGATTAATTTCAGGAGTTTGAATAAAAGAAGGGCGCATGCCAGCCCTAAAACTATAGGAAGGAAAAGAGAGACTGCCTCGACAGGAAGCAGAGTATACAGGAAGGTAAGCAGATAATGATAGGGGTTTGGTTCATAAACACTTCTTTGGATAGGGTCTGTAGCTAAAGACGGGTTTTGTCCAAGGAAACGTACAAGGTGAAGGTTATAGTAAGACTCCCCTACTGGATAAAGAGGACTGCTGCTGGTTAATCTTAAAATCATTACAAGGGCAGGGATGACTATTACTAATGCTAAGGCAAAAAAGAGGATTCTGTGCTCTTTCCTTTTTCTTTGTTTTGCTGTGCTCATTCTACCTCACACCTAAGGATTTCATAAATCAGGGCGTCCTTGTCATAAACCACCTCAAAGCAGTCTTCCTCAGCATAGAAAAGAGTGTTAATGCCATACTCCCCCATGCTTTTTGTGGATAAGAGGACATAATCAATATCATACTTACTAGTTAATCTTATAGCCTCTGATTTCAGTCTCAGAGTGAACAGGCTGTTGACATCATGGTATCTCTGGTTTATGTTTTTTATAAACATGAAATTATTATCAGCAACATTTTTTCTTTCTGCCGCATAAGTTATTAGAAAGCCCTCCTCAGCTCTTCCAAGAATAACATCAGTCTCCTTGGTGTTCTCCTTAATCCATTCCAGGGCGTGCAGGTCCTGTGCAGGGGGCTTGGTTGTTGTTAGAGTTAGAGTGCTAATAAGAGGAGTTATTGTTGTGAGAATGAAAAGGATTCCAATAAGTATTATTGCTATCTTTGACAGGCCCGGCTTCTTTGTCTTTGAGAGGTTGACAAGAACCAGTTTGGTAGAGGAGGCTGAGAGGATTATAAGGTTCATGCTTAAGAACAACAACCCTGTTGTAAAGGGTATTAATTTGAGCCAGAGCATCATGAATGATATCAGGGCGAAGCTTATGTAGAGGCTGGCAGCCTTGTTCCTGGTTTTGAAAAGGGTATGATAAACTGCATACACACCAAGCAACAGAGGAATAACTCCTACCGCATATATCACCCCTATAAAACTCAGCTCCATAAAATAGGATGAAAGCAGCGGGGCTGGTATGTTCTGCCATATGAAGGTCACTCCGTGCAGGAAAAAGGCTTTTTTATAGAGCAGAAGATTGAACCATAGTGCAAGGAACAAGAGGAAAAGGGTTACCTCAACCTCTTTTATATTAATCTTATGTCTCCCAAGTTTTAATATAAGAAAGTAGACTAAGAAGCTTATGAGCAGGATAAAAACAGAGGTGTGGGTTAATAACAAAAGCACTATCAGGATTATACTCCACATAGCAAAGCCCTTTTCTTCTATACGCAGAAAGGTGTAACTAAGTAGGAAGATGAGGGGGAGGCTCAGTGAGTAGACTGATGCCTGGTCAAGAGTTGTGTAGATAATAGGCACAAAACCTGCAAAAAAAGCTGCAATAAAGGCAGCAATCCTGTTCTTTGTAGTGTACCTTGCTATAACATATATCACCAGAACTAATGAAGCAAAGCCTATGCTGGGGATTAACTTAGCAACAAGGGTTAAGGGGAGTACAAGGCTGAACAAGGCCAGTACATAATAAAAGAGGGGTGGGAAGGTAGTGGTCCTGCCAGAGTAGCTTAAGGGGTCTTTGAATAAGGGAACTCCGGTCTCCTTTATATGCTCTGCCTGCCTAAGAGTGTTGTATGCATTATAGTCAAAGCCTTCATCAGAGAGAACCATGGCTAGTCTTGCACCCAGGACTATACAGAAGAGCAGGATAATAAAGATGTACTCTCTACTTATCTTGCCTGCCTTCTTCCTGTGGTTGTTCTTAATATTCTTTTTATTCCTCTTATTCTTCTTATCCTCCTTATCCTTTCTTTTCATTTTTTTCTTTTTCATTCTTATTTCCTTGCAAAGCCCCACATGAATTCAAAATAACTCTTAAAGCTATTGGCTAGGGAAGTTTCTTTTATTAAAATAGCTTTGGGATTATCCTCCCACATGATTATAGACACCTTGTCTGAATAAATATTTGTTGAAACAGGGGATTTGTTGCCTTTTTTAATGAATTTTATGTCTGCTAAGGGTATCTTCTTTAGATATTTTTCTTTTCTAGCACTCTCATCGAAAAGCATCCTTACCATTATCTTCTTCTCTACCCTCTCCTTATCATAGTGAGGAAAATAATACTTAACAATCTCATTAACATTAACAGCATCCCCAAAAATTAGCACTTCCTTACCCTCTCTTATCTGGTCATCAAAAACTGTTTTTATGGCTTGTCTCCCTCTGAAGAACAGGGTTTCTTTTTTCTCCTCAGAGAACTTTCTTAGGAGTTCAAGCTCAGGCATAATGTCTTTTATATTGTCTTCTCTTTCCTTAAGAAGCTCTAAGAGCCTCCCAGGGTCAGCTGCTTCATAGTAATGCCTGTTATTGGTTTTGATATAGGACACAAGCCCCTTCTCTATAAGGCGTTCAATAGCATCATAAACACTTCTTCTGTGAATGCCTGTGTATCTGGATATCTCTCCTGCCCTAATTGAGCCCTTCTCAAGCAAAACAAGGTATATCTTTACTTCTGATGAAGTCAGGCCCACTTGTTCTATGAATCTCTGATTCATGAAGTGCAGTAATGAAGCGGGGTTTATAAATCTTTTCAGCTGTGTGGTGAAGAGTATCACCTCAAAACTTTTTATATCTCAAAGGGTCTTCTGGTATTGTCGGAGAACTTCCGAAAAAACAGCATTATAGGATATTAAACAGTAAATAAAAACACATGATGAGGTGGAAAAGATGCAAAACCCAGAACTGCTTGTTTTAGAAAATCCAGGAAAATTCGAGAGCCTTGATGCAGCAACCGCAGATATATTCGAAGAACTTGAGAGGAAAACCCTTCCCTTGGTGGACAAGATAATACAGCCCTTCACAGAGATGAACAAACAAAGGACAGGCTTCACCAATGGATACAGGCCTGATGAAGAAACCATGCAGAGCTATGATTATGGAAGTGTGAAAGTAAATGTAAAAACAACCCCCACCACCCTGAAAACCAACTATAAAGCAGTTGTAGAGGAAACAGAGGAGTTCCTAAAGTTTATAGCAAAGGACTATGAAGCAGGAAGAAGCAGGAAAGGAGTCCTGACCATAAACAACCAAACCTACCTCTCTCTTGATGATGCAATAAACAAGATAAAGCAACTAAAAGAGAGCGCACTAGAGGGTAAAGAAGGTGTAAACCAAGAAGTAAGGGTAGAAGCACATGAAGGTATTGAAAAAGAAGGGCTTGAAAAAGTTGTTTTCAAGCTAGGACAAGCCTACTCTGCACAAACAGATGAGAATGCAGCAGACCATGCAAGAGCAACAGCTCTGAAAAAAGCAATAAAGGAAGGCTTCTACAAGCCCTTCATAACAAAACTAAAGGAGATGACCGGGTATGATACTGATAATCTACCTGAAGAAACAGTGCAGGAATACATCAGGGCAGGAGACTATCTCTTCCCAGTCCAGATAATCCCAAAGGAAAGTGTCAAGTATGCAAAAATCATTGACAGCCTGATAAAGCCCTATAACAAAAAGATAACACCATCAACAGGGGAGCTTGTCAAACTACAAGAAGGAATGATGGATAACGAACTGGCAAGGTATGATCCAAGAAAAAGAGAGGGCAAAACCTTTGTCCGCTTAGAAACCCTAAGGCAGAGAATGGATGAGCTAAGAGCAGATTATACAAGCAAGGGATGCACTTATAAGATAGAGAGAAGCTTTAGAATAAGTTGAAAGCGAGCAGAAGTAAAAAATATTTTTTACTTTTTTATCTTTATTTCTTTATTCTTCTTCTGGCCCATAGCTTGGCACTGCTGACTTGTTAATAATCATTATATCGCCAATGCTCTTGACCAGCTGGTGAGGCACAATCACTCCCTTTGCACTGCCTAGGACCTTGTTCAAGAAACTGTTCTTGGTTGCTCTTACTCTCCAACCGAAAACCTTGTTCTGAGTCAGAATGGCCTCCTCAACATCTCCAAAATAATCACCTGTATCAGTAAAGACCCTCATTTCATATGCTTCAGTAATTCTTTTCATTTTAAGCATTCATACCACCTTTAATCCTTGTGTAGTGGATAAAGAAGCCCAGATATATAAAGGTTTTGATTTAATTTATTCAGATAAAGAGCTTAAAAAAGAAAAAATATTTAAAGCTGGTTAGATAAGATTAGAACATTAAATATTTAATGAAATAAAAGAGGTGGAGGTTATCTAAAATGGGAATGGACACGGTCATACTCGCAATCATTATTGGTACACTAGCAGCAATTGTTTACAGTCTTAGGATTCTGGTATTGATGGAAAGAAGGATTGCTAAGATTGATATCAACCTTGAGAGAATTGTTATGAAGGTTGCGACTGAAGAAAAAAAGATAGAGGCTGAAGAGCTGAAAATTGAGAGGATGCTAAGCGGCAGGAAGACTAAAAAGAAGAAAAAATAATTTCTTCTAAATTTTTTATTTATTTCACTCTTTTTTCATGATGATACAACACGTTTCTCTCGACCATGGATGGTTCTATCATTATAGACTGCACAGAGCAAAGCTAGGCTTGCTAAGAGATAATGGATTCTCTTCTCTGCATAGATTTCTTAACAGGGTCTTTGATGACTGTCCGCAAGAGCCTTTCCTGGCAGGACCCAGGAGCAGCAGGCTCAGGTTTAGCCTTGGAATTGAACCAAGACAGATTGATAATCATGAGGTTACCACGCTTGCAAGAGAAGGGCTTGCCTGGAACAAATACACGGATGCTCATAGCAATGTACAGGTGTTCATGCTCAGCTATGACAAGACTACTGTAGGTGTAGAGGTCCCTATCTGGCTAAAGGCGTATGAGCTGGGCACCAAGCATGAGGAGTTATTCCAGAGCAAAGAACCCCTATCAGGGCATATTGATGTGCTGAGAACAGAAGGGGATAAGCTCTGGGTGTGGGATTATAAGCCACGAGCTGAAAAGGAGAAATATGCCTCTACCCAGGTCTTCTTCTACTCACTAATGCTTAGCAGAAGAGCAGGTATACCCCTCGACAAGATAAGGTGCGGTTATTTTGATGAGAACACAGCCTTTGCATTCAAGCCTGATAGGAAATATTTGAGGGGGACACAGATAAAGTTAAGGTGATGCCCAGTCGGCGCATTCTCTTTTTAATTCAGAATAAATATTGCCAGGTTTAGTACTGCTGCGAACGTAACCCATAGGATGTATGGTATTAACAAGTATGCTGCTGTTCTTGAAACCTTGTAGGATTTTATAATGGTGAGCAGGATTGCTATCCAGAGCACCAAGATTTCTATGAATGCTATCAACGGATTTTTTAATCCAAAGAAGATAATAGACCAGAGTATGTTGAGTATTAACTGCACTCCAAATAATAACAAACCTGTTTTAACTCCTTTTGCTTTAAAGCCTTTTGTCCATACCAGGTAAAGGGACACACCCATTAATATAAATAAGGTTGTCCATACAGGTGCAAAAACCCAGTTAGGAGGATTAAAAGAAGGCTTTGCTAGGCCAATATACCATGTAGAGATGGAGTTGGCAGTGAAAAAAGAGCCGATTATGCCTGCCAGCTGGCATATAACTATAGAAACTATGAATTTGATTATTTTATCTGTTTTTATCATTATTAATTCAAAGAACCAAGTTTAGTATAAATAATTTTATGTTTTGCCTGCTAAGTCCTCAAAACTCAAACCCTTTTTCTTTGCCAGATCAAGCGTCACAACATAGCTCTTGGGTGTGACTTTCAGGTCTGTTAATCTCAGAAAATACCACTGCTCACTGTCAAACTTTATTGCAACAAAGGCCCTTGCTCCAAAACTATTGGCAAACAAGTCGAGCTGGGTTATCTCATCCTTGGTCAGGTACTTAGTCTTGTCCTTGGAAGATTTGCACTCAAAAGCAAAAAAACGCTTTCCATCACCAGCAACAACATCAGGGCTTGGATGCTGTGTGCTACCTGAGCCAGCTGCTCTCATAGCTCCAAAGCCATGCTTCCAGAATAAATGTATTAAGTCCCGCTCTGCTTTGCTTCCCTTGCTCTTTCTTCGTCCATGACCAATGCCCATGTCAAGAAGATACTGCCTTGAATTATTTAATTCTTTTCAATTTTCAATAACTTTATAAAAAAACCCATATTAGCCTTTTTTATGGCGGGAAAAAAGATTTTGAGCTTATCTGCTATGGAGAAGATCATGAAGGCAGCAGGGGCTTATAGAGTGAGTGAGGAGTCAAAAGAGGCTTTAAGGGATGTTCTAGAGGACCTCGGTGATAAGATTAGTAGAGAGGCTATTGAGCTAAGCAGGCATGCGAACAGAAGGACTATAAAGGCAGGAGACATCAAGCTGGCTAGCAAGAATAACAAGTAGAAAGGCTATAGAGATTATAGTTTATAGTTTTATCTTCATAAAGTCGTGTGCTGTCTTGCTGTTCTTGAAAAAGGTCTTTATCTCCTCTTGTAATTCCTTTGTGGTCTTGTATCTCTGGGAGAAATGTGTTATTATAAGCTTCTTCACACCTGCTTTTGTTGCTATTAAACCCGCATCCTTGGTGGTCAGGTGCCTGTATTCCTGTCCTTTTTCTTCCAAATCAGAAGTGTAGGCTGACTCAGCTATGAGTATATCTGAATCATTGGCCAGCTCATAGGCATTTGTGCATGGTAGAGTGTCAAGGATTATAGTTAGTTTTTTTCCTTTTTGCAGGTAAGAAACATCTTCTGGTTTTATCTTCTTGCCTTTAAAGGTTACGCTCTCTCCCCTCTGTAATTTACCAATCTGGGGACCTTGTTTTAATCCAAGCTTTTTTGCTTTAGCCATGTTTACCTTCCTCTTATCCCTATCAATTATGCTGTAGCCCAGGCAGGGCATTTTATGATCCATATAAGCACACTCTATATAGTAGTCCTTGTTCTGGAATATTTTCTCTATGCCCTTTGGATTCAGCTCCTTAATATCAAGCTCCAGCCTGTTATGCTCAAAACTAACGCTTTTTAGCATGTGTACAATCCTTTCCTTGGTCTCTCTGGGTCCGTAAAGAGTTACTTTCTGCGGGTTCTCATTATTGCTCAGGGTTTGAAGAAGACCTATCAGGCCAGACACATGATCTCCGTGCCAGTGAGTGATAAGAATCTTTCTCACCTTATTTCTATTTATACCAGCAATATTCATCTGCCTCTGGGTGCCTTCTCCGCAGTCCACTAGTATACCTTCTCCTTTATATTCTACATAGATGGCCTGCGCATTCCTTTCCTTGGTTGGCACCATGCAGCTTGTGCCTAGCATTGTGATTTCCATAAAGCAAAGTTATCTTGTTTTGTTTTTAACACTTTCTAAAAAATTTTAATTTTTTAGGTCAAAAATCTAATGAGATTTTTGTTCTTAAATAAGAAATTATCTTCTATATAGATAATAATGCTGTTTTGTAAAAATATATAAAGCCATCACCAATGCTAAGAATAATCATGGCAAAGAAGAAAACCACTAAAAAAACCACAAAAAAGAAGACAACCAAGAAGAAAAGTGCAAAAGAAAAAGAAGCCAAAGTAGATGAAAAAGTAGAAGAAAAGAGAAAAGAAGAAAAAGAAGAAAAAGCTAAAGAAAAGACTAAAGAGAAAAAGAAAGAAATAATCAAAGCAATCCTTGCAAGAGAGAGGGTGATAACAGAATCCACAGACGAGGCAAGGAATCTCTTTAATAAGAGTGCATACGGACAGGTATTAGAGGATGGTAGGGTACAGCTCTCTTTGCCAGAAGCCCTTTACCTTCTTGAAAAAGGCAAACTCCATATATCAGAAACAAAGAAAAAGGCTATCACAGCAGAGGACTTCCTAAAAAAAGCAAGAAAGGTAGAGCCCAACTTTTGGATAAGATACTCTGTCTTTAGGGATATGAGAAACAGAGGATACATCATTAAGACAGCCCTTAAGTTTGGGGCAGATTTCAGAGTGTATGACCGTGGAATAAAGCCAGGAGAAGACCATGCCAGATGGATAATCTTTCCTGTGCACGAGGGCGAGACCTTGACATGGTATGAGTTCGCTGCCAAGAACAGGGTGGCTCACAGCACCAAGAAGAGACTGATGATGGGAATCGTAGATGATGAAGGAGATGTTACTTATTACGAGATTAAATGGATGAGACCTTGATTCTATAGATAGATTAGAATTAGATATAGATATAAGACTAGAATATAAGATAAAATTATATAAACCCTGTCCTAATACTAAAAAGTGTCCATTGTAAAAGAATAATTTTTGAGTAAAAATGCCTAACAAAGAAGATATTCTGAGAATAGTGCATATGAGGGGACCTATAATACCTAATGACCTCAAGAAAATAATCAAAGCAGGAGACACGATTCTCCTAGGAGCCCTCTTATCCGAGCTAAAAACAGCAGGCAAAGTGAAAGTTACTCACACAAAGGTTGGAAGCGGCCCTGCTTATTATACTCCAGGCACAGAATCAAGGCTGCAGAACCTGATGAAATACCTGAATGAGAAGGACAGGAAAGCAGCAGAATACCTCAAGGAAAAGAAGATTCTAAAAGACTCTGACCAGAGCCCCCTAGTAAGAGTTAGTCTAAGAAATATAAGGGACTTTGCAAAGCCATTAGAGGTGAGTGTTAAGAGGCAGAGAGAGATATACTGGAAATGGTACCTTTTACCTACAAAAGAGGCTCAGGATATGATACTAAAAAAAGTAGCACCGAAGAAAGAGATAAAAGAAATAAAGAAATCAGTGGTAAAGACGCCAGTCAAAGAAGAGGTTAAAAAAGAAGAGATTAAAGTAAAAGAAGAGCCTGAGATAAAAAAAGAAAAGAGGGAAGAAGTGCAGAAAGAACTGGGCATACCAAACGAAGAACTAGAAAAAGAGAAGAATCCCCTCTTCAAAAAGGTTTATCCTTATTTCAAGGAGAATTATATTGAGGTAATTGAGTACAAGATTGTGAGAAAGAAGACAGAGATTGATTTTATCCTCGCAGTTCCTTCAAGGATTGGAAGCCAGGAATACTATTGCAAGGCAAAGAAAAAGAAGAAAATCAATGACGGAGACCTGAGCAGTGCTTATATCCATGGCCAGGCAAACAACCTGCCTGTGATATTCATAACTACAGGAGAGATGACTAAGAAAGCAAAAGAAATGCTAAGCAAAGATTTTAAAGGAATGATTGTGAAGAAGATATAAAAAATTTAAAATAAAAACTTATTCTTCAGCATCTTCCTCTTCAGCAAACTTCTTTACTGCCTCGAAGTTTTCAACCAGAAGCCTTGCTTTATTCTTTCCAAACCTGAAAGGAAACCTGTCATCCTCGGTTCTCTTCAAAACTATCATTTTGTTGCCTTTGAATTCATCGTATTCTACTACCACAAAAATCACCTTTTATTATTTATATTTAGTTAAGGTTGGACTTCCCTTTAAAAAGTTTAGGGTTAGGCAAGCGAAAATATTATTAACAGACAAGGCTTTCTTATAAACATGGTTTTGCCATTGTCCCACTGGAAAAAGTTGTACAAAGAGCTAAAGTTCCAGGCGCTCTGCATAGATGTAGAAGCAACCCGATGGAATGGACCCATATCTGTTATAGGGGTGTACAGGCCGAAAGAAGGGGAAATTAAATACCATTCCTTTGTAAAAGGAGTAAACCTCACAACAGAGAATCTCAAGCAGATTTTTGCTGACTGCAAGCTGCTAATCACCTTTAATGGCATTAACTATGATGTTCCTGAAATAAAAAAGCAGTTTCCAGGAGTCATTCCAGAGAAGATTCCTGTGGTTGACCTTTACCTGCTTGCCAGAAGGATGGAACTTGATGCAGGATTAAAGACTCTTGAGCAGAACTTCCAGATTTTCAGGGTTGAAGAGGTTGATAACAAAAGAAGAATATCAACCAAGATGTGGAAAAAGTACGAAGAAACAGGAAATAAGAAGTTTCTTGATACCCTGATAGAGTATAACCGCCAGGACACAATAAACCTTTATCCTCTTGCAGAAAGAATAATGGAGATGATAGAATAAGATGGGCCTAGCAATCACAGATATACTAACACCAAAGGAGATTAGTATTGAGGATTTAAAGAATAAGACCCTTGCTGTTGATACCTATAACCTTCTCTACCAGTTCCTTAGCAGTATCAGGCAGAGGAACGGCTCGCTTCTCACAGACAGCAAGGGAAGGGTTACCAGTCATCTTACCGGCCTTTTCAGCAGAATCACTCGCCTCATGGCTTATAACATGAGGTTCATCTTCTGCTTTGACGGAGAAGTGCCCAAGCTAAAGGAAAAAGAGAGGGAGAGGCGAAAAGAGCTCAAGATAGAGGCTGAGAAGAAATTCAAAAAAGCAGAAAAAGAGGAAGACTTGGATGAAATGAAGAAGTATGCTGCCAGGACAAGTCGGCTAACACCCGAGATGATAGAGGATACAAAGGAGCTAATAAGAGCCCTTGGTCAGTGCATTGTTCAGGCTCCCAGCGAGGGAGAGGCACAGGCATCATACATTGTCAAGAAAGGCGATGCTGATTATGTGCTCAGCCAGGATGCTGACTGCCTTATGTTTAATGCTCCAAAGCTGGTAAAAAACCTAACCATCAGCGGCAAGAGAAAAAAACCAGGCGCTTATGCCTATGAAGAGGTGAGTCCTGAGGTAATTGAATTAAAAGAGGTGCTAAAAGAGCTAAAGATTGACCAAGACCAATTAATCATCCTGGGCATTCTTGTGGGCACCGATTATAATGTCGGCGGAATTAAGGGTATTGGGCCAAAGAAGGCTCTTGCACTCATAAAAAAACACAAGCATAAGTATGATGAAGTGTTTAAAGAAGCCAAGTGGGGTGAGCACTTTAACTTTAGTTGGAAAGAGGTTTTTAATCTAATCAAGCATATGAAAATCACAGACAGGTATAAGTTAGAATGGGAGGATATTGATAAGGAAAAGGTTGTTAAGATGCTTGTCGAAGAGCATGATTTCAGCAGGGAGCGGATTGAAAAAGCATTGGACAGACTTGAGCAGAGCACTGATAAGAATCAGAAAGGCTTGGGGGACTATTTCTAAAAACAGAAAAGTATAAAAGCTCTCCTCATAAGGATATTCTTAATGAAAAAAAAGAGGTTGTTTGAAGCAGCATCTACGCTTGTAGGTTGTGTTATAGGAGCAGGTATCTTAGGAATTCCTTATGTTATTGCAAAGGCAGGTTTTATAACCGGACTTGTGAATATAGTGGGTCTTGGACTTATTCTCTTACTAATTAATCTTTACCTTGGGGAGATCACTCTTAGGACAAAGGGGAATCACCAGCTAACCGGCTATGCAGAGAAATACACTGGCAAAATCGGTAAATATTTCATGTTTATCAGTATGGTTGTAGGGATTTATGGTGCTATTATTGCTTACACTCTTGGCGGAGGAGAAGCCCTTAAGAGCATTTTTGGCTGGGACCCATTAATAGGTAGCATAATCTTCTTTGGAGTCATGGCCTGGCTGGTCTATATTGGGCTAAATGCAATCGAGGAGTCAGAAGCCTTTGTGATACCAATTATAATCATCATTGTATTATTCATCTTCTTCCTAGCCCTTCCAAGAATCGATTTGATTAATTTGTCAGGCTTCAGTTTTTCAAAAATTCTTATTCCTTATGGCGTGGTGTTATTTGCCTTTCTAGGCACTGCTGCTATCCCAGAGATGAGGGAAGAGCTCATAAAGTATAAGAAGGAAATGAAAAAAGCAATAATTATAGGCAGCTTAATACCCCTCGGGATTTATATCCTATTCGCAGTATCAGTGGTGGGGGTTCTAGGAGTTAATACTCATGAGATCGGCGCTCTTGGATTAGCAGCCCTCCTAGGTGAAAAGCTAGCGTTCATAGGGCCTTTGTTTGCCCTGTTCACAATGGCAACATCCTTCCTGGTTTTGGGGCTTGCCCTGAAAGAACTCTTCTGGTATGATTATAAGCTCAGAAAAAATACCTCTTGGCTGTTAACCTGCTTTGTGCCTTTCCTCTTGTTCCTGCTAGTGAAATTTAGTGGAATTGCCAGCTTCATATCAATACTAAACATAACAGGCATAGTCTCAGGAGCAATTGTTGGCATTCTGGTAGTATTAATGGCTTTGAATGCAAAAAAAATTGGTGAGAGAAAACCAGAATACAGCATGTATATAAACAAGTTTATTGCTGTCATCCTGGTCATCTTGTTCATTATTGGTGCTATTAATCTTTTGGTCTGAAAGCGGGTTAGTGGGTTAATAAACAAAACAAGTGAGATAATATGGAATCAGCTTGGATTATATTTGTCTTTTTAGCAGCTATTATTGCAAGCGCAGCTAGTATTGTGCAGAAGAAGACCCTAGTTAGGCAGCATGCAATGGAATTCTCAGCAGTGCTCGCACTCTTTGCAATGATAATAACCCTCCCCTTATTCTTTTTAGCAGAACCCTCCTCCCTTAGTCTCAAAGCCATTTACCTCATATACGGGGCTTCTTTTTTTGGCTCAATAGCCTTCTTATTCGTTGCAAAGGCCTTAAGACACATTGCAATATCAATAACCAGCCCCTTCCTGGTGTTTGGACCCCTGTTCACAGCAATTATTGCAGCCCTCCTACTCGGAGAGAGAATCACTTTCATACAGGGCATGGGAATCCTCATCTTAATAATAGGGGCTTATCTCCTAGAGAGCCATAGCCACCAGAACATTTTAGAGCCCTTAAAACATATATTCAAGTCAAAGTACATAAGATTCATCTTCCTAGCCCTCCTTCTCTATGGTTTTAGCTCAGTGCTCGATAAGAAAATATTAGGAACCCCTGCTGACGGCGGCTTGGGAGTGCCGGTTCTGACATACATGCCTCTGGTTCATTTCTTTCTAGCGCTCAACCTTGTTGTCATGATGCTCTTATTCCATGATGGTTTTGATGGCATTGGTAAGGGTATTAAGAATAACTGGAAATGGGTCTTTGTGGTGGCTGTTCTCACAGTTGGCTACAGGCTGGCACAGCAGTATGCTGTCTCGCTCCCAGGCGTGCTTATCACTCTTGTTATTCCTATTAAACGGATGTCTGCGCTCTTCTCAACCCTTATTGGAGGGGAGTTATTCCATGAAGAGAACCTTCTTCGTAAAAGTATTGCCTGTGTTATCATGATACTAGGCGCAGTGCTCATAGTCCTTTGATTATTCCATCATCTAAATATTTAAAAACAAATACCTATTAGGTGAATGTATGCTCTGTATAAAAGTTCCTGTTAAAGAAGCAGAAAAAGTAAAAAAGGATTTAATGAAAAAGGATTTGTTTGATAAAGAGCATTATATTAAGAAGGACAAGGAACATATTTATTTCCCCATCAAAAAAAAGTTCAAGACCAAATACAAATTAGTTTATAAGATTCTCAAAAAAAAGAAAGCAACAGCTGATCTAAAGACTTCTCTTACAAAGAAAATGAAGAAGGATGACTTGGAATATCTGCGCAGATCAATGGATATTATAGGAAACATTGCAATCCTGGAGATTCCTAAAGAGCTTGATAAAAAAGAAAAAGTGATAGCAAAAGAAGTGCTAAAAACAAGCAGGAACATAAAGACGGTGCTAAAAAAAGGTAAGCATGAAGGAGTTTTCAGAACTCAGAAACTAAAGCATTTAGCAGGAGAAAAAACCAAGGAAGCAGATCATAAAGAGAACAATGTGGTTATGAAACTGGATGTTGAGAGTGTCTATTTCTCTCCAAGGCTTAGCAATGACAGAAAAAGAATAGCCAAGCTAATAAAAAAGCCAGAAGAGATTCTTGTGATGTTCAGCGGATGCGCTCCTTACGTGTGTGTGATTGCAAAGAACACAAAGGCAAAGCAGGTGTACGGAGTTGAGATTAATCCCACAGCGCATAACTATGCCTTGCAAAATATATTAATCAACAAATTGAACAACACAGGTGTCTTCCTCGGAGATGTAAAGCATATTGTTCCAAAACTTAACAAGAAATTCGATAGAATCCTTATGCCCCATCCAACAGCAGCAGATAAATACCTTGATGTTGCTCTTAAATGTGCAAAAAAAGGAGCGGTCATCCACTACTATGACTTTCAGAAAGAGGATGAGACCAAGAAAAGTATTGGAAAAATAAAAAAGGCCTGTGCAAAGGCAAAAAAGAAGTGCAGAATTCTAAGAACAGTTAAGTGCGGACAATCCGCACCCAGAGAGTTCAGGTTTTGTATTGAGTTTAAGATTCTATAAAGCGTGCTCAGAAGTTACTTCCGTTCGTCATAGCGTTAGCTCTGTGGGTGTTCACTTCTTCACAGCACGCCATAAAAAAATAATCTAACCTAGTTTATAAATTTTTAGAAGAAAAATGATTTAGATAAATTATTTAGACAGATTAACCAAACATCCTTATGAACTCGTCTCCGTCTGCTTCTTCCTTCTTAACCTTGTCTACTGCACACAAAAAGTCATGGTGGTTAACTTTTGTCCTGTTATTCCTGATTGCAAAATAGCCTCCCTCTGTGCACACCGCCTTTATCTCTGCTCCTGAGAAGCCTTTCATCTTCTTTATAAGAGCGTCCTTTTTTACTTTCCTGTCAAGAGTCATGCTCTTGGTATGAATCTTAAAGATTTCTTTTAATCCCTTGCCATCTGGTACTGGAACCTCTATCAGTCTGTCAAGCCTTCCAGGTCTTATGACAGCAGGGTCAAGTATGTCCATGCGGTTGGTGCACCCAATAATCTTTACATTTCCCAAGGGCTTGAAGCCGTCAATCTCTGCAAGGAACTGCATAAAGGTTCTCTGCACCTCCCTCTCGCCGCTTGTGCCAAGGTCGACCCTCGTGGCAGCAAGTGCATCAAGCTCATCAATGAACACAATGCTGGGAGCCTTTTGTCTTGCCAGGTGGAAGATCTCTTTAACAAGCTTGGCTCCCTCTCCAATGAACTTCTGCACAAGCTCAGAGCCAACAATCTCTATAAAGGTACTTTTAGTGGAGTTTGCAACTGCTTTTGCAAGCAGGGTTTTTCCTGTTCCTGGCGGCCCATGAAGCAGGATTCCCTTTGGAGGCTGTATTCCAACTTTTTTGAAGAGCTCAGGATTCTTCAATGGAAGCTCTATAACCTCTTTTATTTCGTGCACCTGCGTGTCCAGCCCACCTATCTGGGACCATTTAGTCTCGGGTTTTTCCATTATCACAAATCTCTCAACATTAAAATGCTTTGAAGAAGTCACTTTTTTGATAACTGTAAGGTTCCTTTGCTCTACAAGAACATTTTCTCCAGGCATAAGGTTTTTAATGTTGTTTGAAATTTGAACCAGAAACTTGTTTCCGTTTGGGAGAGTGATGATAGCATCTTTATCAAGTACATCAGCAACTTCTGCAACCATTAATGCAGGGCTTCTAAAGCGTTCAAGCTCCTCTCTCAGCTGAGAAAGGGTTTCTCTCAGCAACCTGTTCTCTTCTTCTAGTTCATTTGATGATGCAGTATAGGAAAAGAATGAACGTTTTAACTCATGTCTACTCACCATGGTAAACGCGAAATACGGTTTAGTTTATAAACCTTACTGTTAAAAAAGTCGTCGAAAGACAGAAAAAATCGACGAGAAAAATTGAAAATAAATCACACTACTAGTTCCCCTTTTTTCATCATCCAAAACTTTTTATTCCCTTTTAAACCATAGATGTCAAGCTTTTGCTCTCTTGCATTAATAACAACGTCATAATGATAAACACTCGGGCGGTCATCCTCAAAACCAGAGCCAAGAGCGACATGAATCATGCCAGCAATCTTTTCATTAACAATCAGATAGTTGCACAGCCTTGCCTTTGGATTTGTGTTAATAGCAAATTCACCAATTCTATTGAAATTATCCTTCTTCATCTTGATAATCTTTTGCGGCAGGGACTTATGCTTCTCTTGTTTAAGCAAAACTTTCATTGCTTCTTTCTTTTTTTCCTTAATCTTATCAACAACCTTCTTTGGCCCTTTTAGAATCTTGTAATTATCATCCTTACATTGGATAACAAGAGGGTTCTTTGAATTAAGCACATAGCTCTTATCAACATTAATAACAACATCTCCGTAAAAAACCCCTTTCATGTACTCTGGTGTCAGGAACATCTCTCCGCCAGGAATGTTTGCATATGTGCCTGCCTTTATCCCTTTCTTTAAGTAGAGGGGGTCAAGTTTGGTTCTTGTATCAACATCAGAGCCAAGCGGGATTCTTCTTTTACCTTTCTTTCCTATTAAACCGATTTCTAATTTTGTCTTGTCTGATTCAACAATTATCTTATCTGATTTATTTGCCAGCCTGATAAGAGTATCATCAACTCTCTTCATCTCCATCCAATTAATATGACAGCTGTCAATGAAGATATCAATCGGCAGAGTATCTGTGAATCCAATCCTGCAGAGAGGGGCTCTGCTGTCCTCTTTTGTCTGAGGATACCATGGAAGCTGGTATATTATTCCTCCAGGAGACTCCCATCTTGACTTCCTGTTAGGAGTTGGATAGCCTATTGTCTCTCCAAAGACATGTTTCCCTCCAAATCCCTCTCCTTTCACAAAGAAAGTGGCGTCATTGATCTCAAGCCTGCTAAGCTTTAAAAGAGTTGATAACTTTTTGTATTTTTTAAACACAGGTTCATTAATATTCTTTTCCAGCTCGCACCCAAGCAGGGTTGCTGACAACTCACTTGTTCTTTCAGAATGCTCAAGCATGGTCTTTCTAGAGGGATAAGCACTCAAACCCCTTTTTTTACCAAGGCAAGCAAGGGACATAGCCCTGGAGATTGCGTATGAGTCAAGATAATCCTCAAGCGGATACGTCATGTCCTTAGCCTTCCATAAAAGGTCAAAACCAAATCCCACCTTCTCACTCTTCTTTAGATTATAGAGCTGGTTCCAGATAATCCCTGCTGTTTCCAGAAGCCTGTTCCATTTGTATTTCTTGAACCATTGGGGCTTAAAGCTCATTCTAAAGCCTTGGTTGGTAAGGAATTCCTTGTTATTAGCATGCACAAATAATTCTGGCCTCTTGAAAATCTTTTTGAAATCACCCTTAGCTTTTTTGTCAACCACTTGAATAAATTCTTTTAGTGCAGTTGTGAATTTATTCTTAACACCCTTTTCCATATCCTCAGAAACATTCCAAATATCAATCAAAGCATCAAGAGCCTTGGAAGTCTTCTGGATTCCTTTGACAGCCAGGTCGCAGTTAAGATTAGAAGCAGCCCTGCTAAGAGGGGCAGTAGAGAAGAAGGCGTTCTCATTGGTTACATCAAAAACCACAAAGATGTTTTTGCCTTTAAACTTCTTTAGCTTGCCTTCATAATACTTGACAGCGCTGTTAAAAGCCTTGAGGTTATATTTCATTGAGAAGAAAATATTGGGTATTAATTAATAAAGGTTGTGATTTTACCTTGGTTTCACACAAACCAAGCTCTTTGTGCTCTTTGTCAGGACTTCTTTCTTATTGCCTAGATAAACATCATCTTCAATTCTTATCCCAATCCTTGTTCTTGGGTTATAGTAACCTGGCTCTATTGTAAAAACACTCCCCTTTGCCAGCCTGTCTCTAGATTTAGCTGCCAGAGAAGGTTTCTCATGAATCCTTACACCAATCCCATGGCCCAGCCCATGCACAAAATATTTTTTATCCTTGCCAAAAAGCTTAAGAGAATAATCATAGAGTTTTTCTGCTCCCATACCAACCCCTGCTTTCTCAATACATTTTTCTTGTATGCCCCTTACTTTTTCATAAGCCTCAACTTCCTTCTTTGAAGGTTTACCAATATAAATCGTTCTAGTCATGTCTGACAAATAACCCTTGTACTTAATCCCGAAGTCAAGTATCAGAAAACCCTTCTTTAATCTAGAATTCGGTTCATGATGAGCAACAACAGCATTGCTGGCATTGGCTACGACTGGCTCAAAGGATAGTTCTGCACCTGATTTTAAGGCCTCTATTTTCATAAACTTAACAATGTCTGTTTCTGTCTTAAACTTAAAGCTAGTGATAATCTTCTTGAAAATAGAGTCTCCAAGCCTGCATGCCCTTCTTATCCTAGCAACCTCTTCTTGGGTCTTGCTCTCCCTCAGATTCTCCAAGAATCTGCTCACATCCCTTGTTCTAAAATGCTTTCTTAAAAAATTCTTCTGCCTAACGAGTAGCTCAGGATTATCAACCCCAACTCTCTTTACCCTGTGCTTCCTGATAAAAGCCTTGAAATCCTTTGTAAACTCCTTCCACTGCACAACTCTAAAGCCAGTAAACCTAGGAGCATAGAGAGGAGAGAGGAAGAGGTAATTGCCTTTCTTAGTCAAAAACATGATTCCATGCTCATAATCCCCCTGGACAAAGTACTTGAAATTAGAGTCCTTGTTGAAGAGCACAATCGCATCAAGCTTTTTGGCTTGCAGATGATTTTTTACTTCTGAGAGTCTCATTGGTAGGGGATTATTTCATCATTATTTAAATTTTATCAACACTGGACACCTCATCGTAAAGCTTATAAACCATGACTTGATTTTTCTTATTACCATGATTAGTGTTAGCTTGCTCTCCAGTTATGAATATTGTGCTCGAAAGCTCTTCCTTGAAAAGGTGCTAAAACTCGAAGTCATCCCAAGAGAGGCTGTTGTTAAGGGCAGTATAAGGCACCAGGTGCATGACAGGATTAGCAAGGTAGAGGAGGACTTTGTTAAAAAAATAAAAACAGAGGTGAGCTATAAAAAGCTCCTTGAAGACTACAAAAAGGTTCATTCAGATATTCTAAGAGAAAGCATCATCAAGAACAAAAGCAAGCTGGGAGAGCTCAAGATTCCCTTAACAGACTTCTTTAGGGACACCTGGCCTCTTGTGCTCAATGAGTCAAAGGACAGGGCTTTTAATGTTCATGACTTTATAAAAAAACACAAGGTCTTTGGTGACGAGCTATGGAAAGAGCTGAGCCCAAAGATAGAAACAGAGTACTACATCAAATCAGAGGGTTTAATGCTCAAAGGGGTTATAGACAAGCTTGAGATATATGAAAATAAGCTGGTCAGAGAGGTTGTTCCTTATGAACTCAAAACTGGCTCTGCTCCAAAAGAAGGGGTGTGGCCAGGACACAAGCTACAAACAGGAGCATACATAATGCTCTTGGAAAAGAACAAGATGTTTGTGAGAGAGGCCTTTGTCACCTATCTTGATGTTAACGAGGCAAGACCTATCATGATGAATCCCTTTCTTGAGAAGAAGGTGTTTGAGACCAGAGATGCTGTTCTAGAGCTTTTCAAAGGCAAGGAGACCCCTGCCTTCTGTGATAACAAGAATAAATGCAAGGCCTGCCCCCTTAAAGAACAGTGCTATGATGAAAAATTTATAAACAAAAGAATGTCCCTTCTTTCTTGAACCGGGCCTGTAGTCTAGTGGCTATGACGTCACCCTCACAAATCTTTTTGAGAACGGTGGAAGTCGCCGGTTCGAGGGAATAATCCGAAAATCCGGCCAGGCCCATATCTTATATGCCCACTAGAAAAATCTCAAACCCTAACCCTCAGCCTTTTCACGTGAGGGCTGGCCTGCCATAACTGTTTCCTTCTCTTCTTGCCTGCTTTTACTATTGCTCCTTTGTCCTTTAATTCTTTTAGCTTTGCAAAGGCTGTTGATTTAGAAATCCTGAAATGCCTAGCAATCTCATTTATTGTCTTGGAGCCTGTCATTAGGTATACAAGCCAGTCTCTCTGCTGCTTGTTAAACCTCTTTTCAAAGGCTTGTATCTTCCTCTTCTTATCCTCTTTCTCAAGATACACATATGCATTAACATTAACATTTTTCAACTCAAGAATCTCTTTTGCGCCCCAGTAAGTAACCAAATATGTTTTGTTAACAAGCAGGGGATTATTGTGCTTGAATTTTCTATAATGAAAATCAAATATCATGTCAGTATACTCGAGTAATTTACGGGGATTGCCGTCAGCAGCAGCAACTATTAGGTTGATTGCCTCGTTGTGGAGCTTGTTGAAATAGTTAACCCCTCTCTTGCCCGCTAATCTTAGCTTTAGCACCTCTTTCATCTCAGCATCATCAAGGGTTGGCAAAATAATTGTCCTGCTACCTAGCCTCTCCTTAAAAGCAGGAGTGACATTCTTTAGGTATTTGCTTATCTGGGCCACCACTATGCTCTTAATCTTCTTGTTATCAGGGTTCTCCCATTTTGCCCTTGCAGCAAGCACAAGGTCAGGGTCTGTTGCTTGGAATTCGTCAATAATAAGAACAGGCGTCTTTGTAGGGTGCTTTCTCAGCCTTAGCATATCAAAAAAACTTCTCTTTTTCTTAAGCTCCTCCTCGAGATTAAAGTTCTTGGGCAGTTCCTGTGCATCAAGATAAACAAACTTGTGATTCTTAAGGTTCTTCTTTAGCCTCATGAGCATGGATGACTTGCCACTGCCTGTCAAACCGTTAAGAAAGCAGATTTCTCCCTTGAGGATATGATTAACCAGCTGTTCTTCTTGTCTTTCCAGACCTAAAAGAGCAGGGTTCGGCCGCACATCCAGGGGATTGGTTTTAAAGCCCAGTTGCTCATACCAGATGCTCATATTATAATCCATAGAGGTAGTATTATATAAATCTTACCTTAAAAGTGGTTTCAGAGCAAAAACTTTATATACTACAACCAACTCAACAAATAATAGTTTTTTCATGATAACATATAGGAGGGATTCATATGGCTGAGGAGGATAAAAAGTTTTCAAAACAATTAATCGGTAAGACAGTTGTTTCCAAGACTGGAAAGCGGTTCGGAGAAGTAGGAGATATTGTGTTTGAAACAGGCTCAGGAGAGTTAATTCATATGGTTCTAAAAAACCCAACCAGCTATACAGAAAGGCTTGAGCTGGAAAGAAGCAAGGAGGGAGACCTGCTTATACCCTTCAGCGCTGTGATTGCAATCGGAGACTTCATGGTGGTTGCTGAGGAGGATATTGTTTAATTCTTGTTTTTAAGAATTTTCAATAAAGTTTTCTTTATTGTTAAAATTATTCTTTCTTAATTTGTTCTCTGCTAATCCTTAACATAAGTTTTTTAAACCAAACCCAATTCTTGATTTTAATCAAATGAAGCAGGAAGACATTGCTATCTGGACTGAGAAGTACAGGCCGAAAAGCTTTGAAGAGGTTAAGGGACAGGACGAGATTGTCAAGAGGGTTGAGGCTTTTGTCAAGAAAAAGAACATGCCTCATCTCTTGTTTGCCGGCCCTGCTGGCGTTGGCAAGACCACCCTTGCCCTGGTTATTGCCAAGAAGCTTTTTGGAGAGAGCTGGCATAACAACTTCTTAGAATTAAATGCATCTGATGAGAGGGGGATAGATGTTGTAAGGGTGAAGGTAAAGGATTTCGCAAGGACAAGGGCTATAGGGGATGTTCCCTTTAAAATCATCTATCTTGATGAGTGCGATGCTCTTACCAAGGATGCCCAGCAGGCACTTAGGAGAACTATGGAAAACTACACCCAGACCTGCAGGTTCGTGCTCTCATGCAATTATTCCTCTAAAATAATTGACCCCATCCAGTCAAGGTGCACTGTTTTCAGATTCAAGCCCCTTCCAAAAGAGGATATCTTCAGGATTATTGATAAAATAGCAAAGACAGAGCACCTAACAATTGACTCAAAAGCAAAAGAAGCTCTGCATGGGATTAGCAATGGCGACTGCAGAAGGCTTGAGAATATTATGCAGAGCAGTGCTGCTATCAAGAACAAGATATCAGAGGACTTAATCTACAGCGTTGCGAGTGCTGCACAGCCAAAAGAGATAAAAGAAGTGCTTGAGAAATGTGTAAAAGGCGATTTTCCAGGTGCAAAAAACAAGCTACTGGACACAATGCTAAATCACGGCCTGGCAGGGCTTGATGCTATAAAGCAGATACAGCAGGAAGTGTGGAGGCTTGAAGGTGTTGACAGCAAGAAAAAGCTTGAGATGGTCAAGGAGTGCGGAGAAGCAGAGTTCAGAATGGTTGAAGGTAGTGACGAGTTCATACAGCTTGAGGCTTTGCTGAGCAAGTTTGTTCTTATAAATAGTTAAGAAATATGAAATTAGTAATAATATCCTCCTCTCTCAGGCCACAAGCCCCTTACATATCTCTGATGATTATCCATTCTTCTTGGCTGTAGAAGCTGGGGATTTGTATAATATACATAGTCAAGCTTATTGCGTATGTACATATGGCTATTATAGGTTGTCCTGCCTTGGGTGTCTGGTGAGCTTGGCATCAGGAATGGATTCCAGCCAACAGAGCCATAGCCACCAACATAGTTGGCTGCTCCTGACATTCTCAAGGGATTGTTCTGAGAATAAGACAGGGGCCCATACCCATAGTTATACCTATAATTATATTGAGTAGCATATGATGGCCGGTTATAGGAAGATGCCTGTGTGTTCATTGGATAAGAATAAGAACCTGCTAAGAGCTTTAGAGCCATAAAGGTCCCTATGAATACGAGAAGAATTGTCAGAACAAGGTTTTGGCTTAATCTCTGATTATTCATTTTCTTTAACTTTAAAATAAGGTTTTACAAAAAAAGAGTTTTTACATTCTACATAGTACCATGGTACAAGTAGTTGGCATTCCCATAGTTGGTGCCTGGGTCTCTAAACACAAAGCTTCCAGGAGCGCCAGAATACAAGCCACTAACATATGGTCTGTATCCAAAGTACCTGCCTCCAGTCCTAGCAGGTCTTGCATAGTACTGGTTGGAATACTGCTGTCTCAGGCCTGTATCCCAAACTGGCCCTGTGTACACACCCGGTCTTAGGCCGATTATGTTAAAGCTGTTCTGCCCGTAAAAGCCTCCAATCCTAACAGGCCCTGCATTGTAGGGGTAGTATCTGCCTCCTAGGGATGGATTTACTGGATATGCGCCATATCCATAGTTATTGCCATAGCCACCATAGCCACCGTAACCACCGTAACCGCCATACCCAGAGTATGTATATGCAGAAACCATGCTAGTACACATCACTATGCCTAGAACCACTAAGCCGAGCAAGAGTATTTTTTTGTTCATTTTGCTCTTCTCCTCCATTAAAATAAGATAATTGTTACCAGAAAGTAAAGACATTTTGTTTATAAATATTTCGGTTGTTAACCACGAAGAAGTGATAAAAGAACCTGGTTTTATGGGTGGCCCTGTATAAGAATAGGGACCTCTATGAATTCGCCGTATCTGTATCTAAGCCTTATATTAACCAAGTCCTCATAAACCCTCACATTAATGGGTCTGGTGCGTTTTAAGAAACAAGTAACAGTGAGGGGGGCGCCCCTGTAGCTCCTTACAACACCATAAGCCCCACCGTCAGGGAGCTGCTGGTCAAGGCGCGAACATTTGACCTCATACAAATCAGTTTCAATAGGTTCAACAAAGACCTCTATCTTGTATATGTCTGGGTTTAAGTCACTGAATACACAGGCATCAAACAAGGTCTCAAGCTCATTCCTGTAAAAGAAGAGGCCATTGCCGAGGTGCTCTATCACAAAGTTAATCTGTACAGTCTCATTATTAACAGGAGTCTCCTCCACGCTCGTGACATGTATCGGAGCGCCGCTGTTACCAACAGGCTTAGGGCCCCTTAGAGTGCATATGCTAACATCCTCCCAAGCCTCAAGAACATCCCTTTTCATGCATATCTTTGTGGTGGCAAGGGTCTCATAATCATAGCACACTTCTGCTCTTATAGTGAGTGCAAGGCTCTCATACACCCTTGGCCCATAAGTAAGGCCTTCAAATGAGATATAGTTTATCTCACCTGGCAGGGTGGTGCCATCAAAATTCCTCTTAGCAGAGGCAAGCCTGGAATCAAGAGTCTTGATAGCTTCTTCTTCTGTTAATCCAAAGTTCTTATGCATTACACCAGCCAGCCTTGCCAGCACAAGAGGGTTGTCAGTGCCAGGACCAACATCAGATTCGCCAGCATTTTCTAGCGCGATTACAAAAGAGAAGGGAGTGAGCCCTGCGTCCTGGATTATGGGAGGCGGAGCACCATCAAGTATAGTGACACCCAAGCCAGTAATTCCTCCTACAAATCCCCCTATCTCGACAGGGACTGGCCCTCTAGGAGGAGAGCAGGCACACAAACCAGATAAACTCAGAGATAGAATGATGATTAGCACAGCTGAAAAAAAGGATTTCTTAAGCATAAAAAACCTCCTGAAAATTCCTGAAAATAAAGGATAAGATTAAAATTAAAAAATAATAATCAAATAATAAATAATTTTAATTGGTCACGTCCTGGATGATGATTGGGGTCTCAATGAACTGGCCGTACCTGTACTTAAGTCTGATGTTAAGCAAGTCTTGGTAGATTCTTCCAACGCTTGCCCTGTCTCTCCTAATAGTACAGCTTACAGTTGTTGGAGCTCCCTGGTAAAGCTTTATCCTGCCAGTATTGCTTCCGCCAAACCTTGAACAGCTAACAGTCATGCCTGAATCACTGAGAGGCTCAACCTCCACATCAACATAGTATTTGTTAAAGTTTCTCACACTGAAATCACATGGCTCGCTAAGGTCATCAGCATTCACAGGTCTGCCAAAGAACTCTCCAATGCCAACATGCTCAATAACAAAGTTGACCTGTACCTTGTTCTCTGCCATTGGATTCTCGACAGCACTAGTAATGTGCAGGGGCCCTCCACTATTCTGAGGAAACTTCTCTCCTGTCAAACTGCAGATGCTGGTGTCCTGAATATTCTCAAGCACATCATCCTTTATGCAGATGGTTGCTGTTGCATAGGTCTCATAATCATAGCAAAGATCAGCTCTAATTGTGAACTGGGTGTTGCCATGGATGTCCGGCTCATAATTAAGACCTTCAAATGAGACTGTTGTTATCTCGCCTGGGAAGATGGTGCCATCAAAATTCCTTCTTGCCCCCATTAAAGGAGCAGACATAACCTGCATTATATCAGCATCCAAAACTCCGAACTGTTCTGGGTTAATACCTTCTAACCTGGCCATCACAAATGGGTTGTCAGTGCCAGGGCCAACATCAGATTCGCCCTGATTCTCAATAGCTATACCCACAGCAAAGGGGAAGGTGCCTGAATCATGAATCATCGGCGGTGGCATTCCCTCAATCAGATAGGTGCTTAAACCCACTGTCCCGCCAACATATGCTTGGGCAAGATTGACTGGCTGTTGTTGGTCTGCACAGCTTGTAACTAAAAACAAGGCTGTTATTGCAACCAGGAAAACAATTAATCTGCTAATTTTCTTCATTCTAATCAACCTCCAATACCTTCTTATTTTATTATTTTATATTTTTATCCTTATTTGCCTTAATCTTTAATATTTTATCAGTTTATTATGTTATATTTTAAGTTTCAGTTATTGTTTTTATTATTTATATTATTATCTATATTGCTCTTTTTATCAAAACCCTCCTCTCTATTGTCTTTGAGTATCCGTACCACAGCTCTACTACAATGGGTGTTTGATAAGCAGACTTTAAACCAGAGAAGGGGATATTATAAGCACAGGTAATTATTCCTTCTCCTGTCTGCGGGTTAAGCCTCACAAAATCATTAGGGGTGCAGTCAAGTCTCTGCAGGTCTCCTGAAACCCGGACATCCCCTACATACACAACATTCAAATCATCATTAGATACCATTGCAGGGAAATAAGGGCTACACATCTCAAGCCTGCCAGGATCATACACCTGGCCCCCGCCAACATTCCTTACATGAATAGTG
>Ga0114922_10000708_pt1 | contig 32111 bp, 31 predicted proteins | sample AartaG_FD_100975 | JGI IMG/M metagenome (GOLD analysis project Ga0114922, IMG submission 100975) | Deep subsurface microbial communities from Aarhus Bay to uncover new lineages of life (NeLLi) - Aarhus_00045 metaG | ecosystem: Environmental > Aquatic > Marine > Oceanic > Sediment | place... | reverse complement strand
TAATATTAAATTTCTGAATAGAAATCTTGAAATAATTTTTCTAATTTGATCCAAGAGTCTCTATCGGATAACTTGAATTTCTTTCCGTTTTGTTTGAATAAATTGAATTTTAAATTTAATATCTATTTCTGAGACCATAAGATTTATATAGAGAAACTTACTTATAGTAAGTAATTTACTGATGGTAAGATAATTACTATTAGTAAACTTAATTAATGACTTGTAATAACATAAAATGAATAATTAAGCTGAAAGTGGTGAATGAAAATTTCCAAATTATCTAGAAGAGAACGTGAAAAATTACAGCGTCGTAACGATATACTCAAAGCTGCTGAAAAAAGATTCTTTAATAAAGGCTATGATGAGGTTTCTATGGATGATATCGCGGGAGATTTAGAGCTTTCTAAAACAACGCTCTATTTGTATTTTAAAAATAAACCTTCATTGTATTTTGCCGTAGTAATAAAAGGTATGGTTATCCTTAGGAATATATTGAAAAATGCTATAAAAAACGAGGAATCAGGATTAGGAAAAATAATGGGCATAATTCGAGCTTACTTTGATTACATACAAATTCATCTAGATTATTATGGCCTTAATCTTTCATCTAGAGCCATTCGTTTTACGAAAATGCTTAAACCTAACGAGGAGGGTGATACAGAAATTGAAAATGCTGAAGAGTATATCGGATTAACAAAAGAATTACTTGAAATGTTAATTGACGCTGTCAGTTTGGGAATTAAGGATGGTACAATTAGAAAAAACCTGAATCCATTACAGACAGTAATTTTCTTGGGTTCTACCATTGATTTTATAGTACAAATATCCCCCGAATATAAATTACTCTTAGAGATGTATAGCATAACTGCTGAGGAATATCTTCAACACTCGATTGATGTGTTATTACGAGGTCTAGCTGGGGAAAAAAAATAATTGGAGGAAGATAAAAAATGGAAAAAAATAAAATATTAATTGCGTATGGAACTCGTTACGGAGCGACAACTAGTACCGCAGAAGAAATTTCCAAAGTTCTTCAAGGTGAAGGATTTGATGTAAAAGTTGTAAATCTCCAAAAAGATAAGGTAAAAGATATCACAAATTTTGAACTTGTTGTTATTGGAAGTGGAATGAAAATGGATATGTGGACGACTAAAGCTAAAGCATTTTTAAAGAAGTTTAGTGGTGAACTCAAGAAAAGGAAAGTGGCCATTTTCGTATCATCAGGTGGACGGGCACTCATGGAACATAAAGGAGAACTTGATGAAATTGATAGAATAACTAAAAAATACCTTGAAGATAAAGCTTCTAAATATGGTTTGAATCCAATATCAATGACTATGTTTGGAGGTGTTTGGGATTATAATCAGATTTCTAAAATTTTTAGAAAACTCTTGGATGCAGAAAAAGAAAATTTTATCGCGGCAGGAATAAAAGAAACAGAGCCAGGAGTCTATGACACTAGAAATTGGGAGAATATTCGTGCATGGGCTAAAGAGTTAGCTAGCAAGATTTAAAAAATCCCAATTCAACATAATAAAACTTAAGAACTTTTAAATCTCTTTTTGTAAATTTCTTTTTTAATTTCTTTTAAATAATATTTAATTCTGAAGTCTCATTAAATCATCCATAATTCAAAATTATGTTTTAAATTTAAAAAATAGAACTTAATTGAGTAAAAATCTATGATTTTAGCAGAAATGAAATATGAGCTTCACGAAGTCCAAAAAGGATACGCTAATAGGACTCTGTTCATTAATCTTTCAAACAATGAGATTAAAATCAAGCCTGTAACTGATATAATGAAAGAAAAGTTTATCGGTGGGAAAGGATTTGATCTTTGGCTCATGTGGAATGGACTTCCTCAAGATAGAATTGTTAAATGGGACGATTCCGAAAACGAAATTTGCATTTCTTCTGGACCTTTAGGAGGGAACATCTTTTACCCTGGTTCGGGGAAATCAATTGTTACAACAATATCTCCTTTAACGGATATTATCGTGGATTCTAATGTTGGAGGTTATTTCGGTCCGTATTTAAAATTCTCGGGTTTTGATGCAATTGAAATTCAAGGTAAAGCTCAAAAAGAGGTTCTAATATACATAGATGGTGTTGAGGGTGTTGTTCAAATCAAAGAAGTTGAAAAATCAGAGGGGTTATCTAATTATTCTCATGAATTAACTCAGCAACTTACTGAAGTGTACGCACAAGATGACCGTGAAAAACAACGAATCTCGGTCGTAACCACGGGTCCTGCCGCACAACACACGAATTGGGGGTTGTTAAACTTTTCTTGGTATGTTCCTGGCCGTAAATGGGCCTCAAGCAAACAAGCTGGGCGAGGGGGAATTGGGACCGTTTTTTATGATAAAAAAGTTAAAGCGTTGGTTTGTCGTACTCCAAAAGTTACAGTTGGTTCTAATCATCCTGCTAATTTAGAAGAAGCTAGAAAAGTAGGGATAGCACATACCCAAGAAATAATTAAACTTGACCCAATACAAAACGAAATGCGTAGAGTTGGAACGGGACATCTTCCTGAGATCATGAATGTTACTGACCTTCTACCAACAGAAAATTATCGCTTCGGAAGACACAAAGAAATTAATGGAAAAGATATCCCGTATAGTAGAGAGATAATGAGAGAGATATATTCTGGAAAAGAAGGCGGGGATGGATGTTGGATTGGATGTACTGTTAGCTGTTCTCATTATTCAGAAGGCCACGAAGTTTTAACGGGACCATTTAAGGGTCAAAAATTGATTGTTGATGGCCCAGAATACGAAACAATAGCCGGATGTGGGTCAAATTGGGGCGTTTGGGACCCAAAATGGGTTTTAGAAGTTAATTTTTACTGCGATACTTACGGCTTAGATACAATTTCAGTTGGGACAGGTATAGCATTTGTTATGGAGTGTTATGAAGCGGGTATTTTAAATAAGGAAAGGACTGGAGGATTGGAATTAAATTTCGGAGATGTTGAAGCTGCGGTTGAGTTAATTCACCACATGGCTAAAGGTAAAGGTTTTGGAGTTATAGTTGGAAAAGGTATTAAATATATGAAAAAATATTTTGTTGAAAACTTTGGAGCGGACCCACAATTTGTTCAAGATATTGGTATGGAACACAAAGGTTTAGAATTTTGAGTATGTAACCAAAGAATCATTAGCGCAACAGGGGGGATATGGATTAACGAATAAAGGCCCACAACACGACGAGGCTTGGCTTATCTTTGACGATGTAATTAGAAACTCGATTCCAACATTCGAAGACAAAGCTAAAGCTTTGAGGTATTTCCCATTATGGAGAACTTGGTTTAGTTTATGCGGTTTATGCAAGCTACCGTGGAACGATATCCAACCATTAAGTCAAGCAGATTACCCCCTCAAAGATCCTAAAACGGGAGAGTTAGTTCGAGCAAAAATTCCCGATCACGTTGAAAATTACGTTAAATATTATTCAGCAGTTACGGGACATCAATCAACATCGAAAGATCTCATAAAGATGTCTGAAAGAGTGTATACATTTCAAAGGATATTTAACATTAGGTTGGGCAAAGGGCTTCGAAAACACGATTCAAATCTACCTTATAGAGCAGTGGGACCAGTTACTCCACTTGAATACGAAAGTCGTGTTGAGAGGTACGATACACAGCTTAAAGAGTTAGGGCTTAAATTTAACGGTAAATCAACCGAAGAAAAAATTACAATACTACGTAAGCATCGTGAAGAACAGTATACAAAACTTCAAGACGCGGTTTATTTAGAGCGAGGATGGAACAATAACGGTTGTCCTACTATAGAGATGGTACGAAAATTGGGAATTGATTTTGACGAAGTAATTGATGTTATCTCTCCTTATCAATAATAATAAATATTTTAAATATGATTCTAAATGGAAAACATAACCAAACATCCCATCCTGGAAATTCCCGAAAGAAAGAGAATAAAATTCAAATTTGACGGGAAAGCATTAAACGGATTTGAGGGAATGGTTATATCTTCAGCTTTATTTCTTAATAAAATTAAAATTTTTGGTCATCACATAAAAGATTCTAGTCCTCAGGGAATGTTTTGTGCTAATGGACAATGCTCTCAGTGTAATGTAATCGCCGATGGTATTCCAGTAAAAGCTTGTATGACGCTTCTAACAGATGGAATGGAAATAAGAAGTTGTGATGGTTTACCAGAACTACCTCTTGTGGACAGTGCCGTAGAAGTTGGCGATATAGATATTATTAATACAGAAGTTCTTGTTATTGGTGGGGGTCCAGCTGGATTATCGGCTACCAAACTTTTTGGAGAGCGTGGAATAGATGTCTTACTAATTGACGATAAAAATAGACTTGGCGGTAAACTAGTACTTCAAACCCACAAATTTTTTGGTTCCCAAGAAGTATATGCTGGTAAGCGCGGTATCGATATAGCAGAGATTCTTGGTGAGATTGTAAGTTCGTTGAACTCAATAAAAGTTTGGCTCAATAGCACGGTTGTAGCTGTATTTAGCGACAATTTTATTGGTGTTTTGAAGAAAAATGAAGAATATGTGTTAGTTAGGCCGAATTATCTGTTGATTGCAACTGGAGCAAGAGAGAAAATGTTAGTTTTTCCGGGAAATACTCTTCCAGGAGTGTACGGTGCAGGTGCATTTCAAACTTTAGTTAACCGCGATCTCGTTAAAGCTGCCGATAAAGTTTTTATAGTTGGCGGTGGAAATGTTGGATTAATTGCGGGATATCACGCTATCCAAGCAGGAATAGATGTTGTTGGTTTGATCGAAGCTCTATCTCTATGTGGTGGTTATAGAGTTCACGAAGATAAACTTAGAAGGTTAGGAGTTCCCATTTACACCAATCATACAATTATTTCTGCAAACGGCCAAAGCAAGGTAGAATCGATCACAATTGGTAAATTAGACGATAAATTTAACCTTATTCCCGGAACTGAAAGAACATTTAGTTGCGATACTATCTTAATTGCGGTAGGGTTAAATCCCGTTAACGAATTTTATAACAAAGCAAAACAATTCAATATGAAAGTTAGGGTTGCTGGAGACGCTCAAGAAATTGCTGAAGCGTCAGCTGCGATTTTTACAGGAAGAATTGAAGCGCTAAAAATGCTAAAAGAAATGGGAATCGAAATAGAAGAAAATATCGATGAATTGGAAAAATTTGCAAACATTATGAAAGCAAAACCTCCAGCTCCCCGTGAAATAAAAATAATTGAAAAAGAAGATGGTATTTTTCCTCTCTTTCATTGCAATCAAGAAATTCCTTGTAACCCTTGCACATCTGTGTGTCCTCAAGGGCAAATTGAGACCGTGGATAACTTAATCACGCAATTACCATACTTTAAAGGCGAAGAGGACTGTATAGGCTGCGGAAAGTGCGTAGCTGTATGTCCGGGATTGGCAGTAACGCTAGTTGACTATCGAAAAGACAAGGAATACCCATCAGTTACATTTCCTCTTGAATTAACTTCTGAAAAAATAAGTGTTGGGCAAAAAGTTATCGTTGTAAGCGATAACCGAGAATTAGGAGAATTTGAAGTTAAACGCTCAAGATTTCTTAAAGAGTTTCCAAAAACTCTATTAATTACCGTCAAAATTCCTGCAGAATTAGCAAAAATTGCCGTTGCTATCAAACTTCAAAAAACTACGTATGATCAACCCTTAGATATATATCAAAAATCCTATACTGACGACGATGTTATAGTTTGTAGGTGTGAACGCGTATCAGTGGGCGAAATTCGAAAATGGATTCGATATGGAATTAAAGATCTCAACGAATTAAAAGCTTTGACTAAAGTTGGAATGGGAGCTTGCGGCGGGAAGACTTGTACGCCATTAATTAATCGGATTTTTCGCGAAGAAGGCGTTTTACCGGAAGAGGTTATTCCTAGCACAAGTAGGCCATTATTTATAGAAGTCCCTATGAGTGCTTTTGCTAGAGCTAAAGTAAAGAAGGGAGGTAAATAATCCTGGTAGAATTCGACGTGGTTATCATAGGGGCAGGAAGTGTTGGAGTTCCAACGGCCTTAGCTACTGCAGAGAATGGACTTAAAACACTCGTTTTAGATTCTCTTCCTTCCGTTGCCCAAGGGGATAATAAGCACGCTATTGGAGGGATCAGAGCTACACATTCGCTCAAAAGTAAGATATGGTTATGTCAAAGATCTATAGAAGTTTTTTCTACTTGGAGGGATTTACACGGTGATGACATCTGGTGGGAACAAGGAGGGTACTCCTTTTTAGCTTTTACCGAAGAACACGAAAAAATGCTAAAAGAGACAGTTCGACAACAAAAAGAATATGGGTTAAATATAAAATATGTAGACAAAGAAAAAATAAAAGAACTTATACCTGGGATTAATAGTGAGAATTTATTAGGAGGCACATTTAGTCCTGAAGATGGAAATGCTTCTCCGTTATTATCTCTTCATTCATTTTATCGTAAATCTAAAGAATTAGGAGCTGAATATAACTTTAATGAAGAAGTTATTGATATTATTACAAAAGATAAAGCAGTTTTAGGAGTTAAAACTAGTAAAGCTGAATATAAAACACAATTTGTAATTAATGCTGCAGGCGGTCGCGCTAAAGACATTGGAGATATGATTGGTATTGATTTACCCGTCATTCCTGAAAGCCATGAAGCAGGGATCACGGAGCCAGTTAAGAAATTCTTCTCTACGATGGTAATTGATATTAACCCTGCCACAGATACAAAGTTTGGAAACTCAAAAAATTACTATTTTTATCAAAACAAAGAAGGAAAAGTTATCTTTTGTTTGACTCCTGATCCTAATATTCCCGGCATAGATCGACGCGAAACAAGCTTATACTTACCTCAAATTTCAAAACGTATGGTTAATTTATTACCTCGATTAAAAAATATAAAAATTAGGAGAACATGGCGCGGTTTGTACCCTATGTCACCAGATGGCAATCCAATTATCGGCAAAGTTAACGATATTGAAGGATATATTAATGCTGTTGGATTATGTGGACAGGGATTTATGCTGGGGCCAGGCCTTGGCGAACTATTAAGTCGCTTACTAATAGATAAATTAAATCAAAAGGATAAAGAAATTTTAACCGAACTTGCATACGGACGAGATTTTTTTGAAGTAGAAGATTTAAAGTAAACATTATGATAAATAATCCTATAAATCAAGTTAAACTAATAAATTTGATAAATAAATAAACAATAAAATTATAAAGTAAAAGTGGTATTAAAAATGGTCCGACATTTAACCAAAATTTCTGACTTTTCTAAAGCAGAATGTGAGAATGTAATTAATAAAGCAATAGAAATTAAGAAGAATCCAGACAAATTTGACACTGCCTTAAAAGGAGAGACGCTTTTAATGGTATTTGAAAAACCATCGCTAAGAACTAGAATCTCTTTTGAAGTAGGAATGCAACAGTTAGGTGGTCATGCGATTTTTTATTCAATAAAGGAATCTCCTCTTGGCAAGAAAGAAAATATTCACGACACAGCAAAAACTGCCTCGAGATTCGTTCATTTAATAGCAGCAAGAGTGTTTAAAAGACATGATATTTGGGATTTAGCCCAATATGCAGATGTCCCAGTAATTAATATGCTTGACGATTTCGCGCATCCGTGTCAAATGATTGGGGATTTTTTAACTATAAAAGAAAAGAAAGAAAGATTGGAAGATTTAAAAATAGCCTACTTTGGAGATGCGTATAACAATGTTACCTACGATTTAATGCGAATAGCCGCTATGTTTGGTCTAAAGTTAGATGTTGCTTGTCCAGAGGGAACAGCTTATACGCCTGAACAAATTGTTCTTGAAGAGGTGGCTCAAATTTCAAAAAAAACTGGAGCAAAAGTGAATGTAGTTCATAATGCTTTCGATGCTGCAAAAGATTCTGACATAATTTATACCGATTCTTGGATGTCTTACGGTATTCCAGTTGAAGAAGAGGATGACCGAAGGAAGATTTTCATGCCATATCAAGTATCTCTAAAAATAATGAAAGCCGCGAAACCAGACGCAATTTTTATGAATTGTTTACCGGCAAAACGAGGTTACGAACAAACCGCTGAAGTTATTGATGGTTCTCAATCAATTGTATTTGATCAAGCAGAAAATAGATTACATGGTCAAAAAGCAATTATGCTCTTTTTACGAGAAAAATTTTAAATAGTAAGTTAGATATTATTATTTTTTCAATTTTGGTAATTATCTAACTACTAGAGGTTTTTTTTTGAAAACATTAATCGTTGCGCTTGGAGGAAATGCCCTCATTAAACCTGGGGAAAGAGGAACCCCCGAACAAATGATTAATAATCTACAATCCCCTATTAAACAAATTGCAGAATTATCTGAAGAGTATAATATTATTATTACCCATGGCAATGGCCCTCAAGTAGGTGCGCTACTCCTTCAACAAGAAGCTACCGATGAGATTACAAGAATGCCTTTACAAATTTTAGTAGCCGAAACTCAAGGACAGATTGGATTTTTAATTGAATCGACCCTTGATGAAGAGCTCATGCACCTTGGGATTGACCTTGATAAATATTTTATTACTGTTTTGACTTATGTTGAAGTTGATCCCAACGATCGAGCGTTTAAACACCCAACTAAACCAATTGGACCTATATATAAAAAAAAGCAACCTGGATATGTGAAGACTTCCAAAGGTTGGAGGCGGGTAGTTCCATCACCAAAACCATTAAGAATTGTTCAATCACGAGAAATTAAAAAGTTAATCCAAGAGAACTTCATCGTTATATCTTGTGGTGGTGGTGGAATTCCTGTAATGAAGGAAGGAACTCGCTTTCAAGGTATTGAAGCCGTTATCGATAAAGATCTCGCAAGCGCAAAGTTAGGCGAACAAGTAAACGCAGATATTTTAATAATTGCTACAGATGTAGAAAAAGTGGCGTTAAATTACGGCAGAATTGATTATAAGTACCTCGATAGGGTTTCAACAACAGATGCAAAAGAATACATGAAGCAAGAACATTTTCCTCCTGGAAGTATGGGTCCTAAAATACAAGCAGTAATAAATTTCTTAGAATCTGGTGGCGAGCAAGCCATTATAACTTCAATTGAAAAAATTAAAGAAGCTTTAGAGGGTACATCCGGTACCCATTTCTTTATTAAGGATAATTAATTTATATAAAATAAGCAGATTATACCCGTAAATCAAATAATTCTTAATTTCTATATAAAATAAGATTATGTAATAAATATATAATTATAAATAATCTAAAATAGCATATACATGGTTAGAAAAATTGATAAAGATATCAAGCAATACTATGCCGACAGAGCATATGAATATAATAAGACATATTTAAGACCTGAACGTCAAAAAGATATTAAAAAACTTCATAAATTGCTAACCACCCTATTAAAAGGTCATTTGGTACTTGAGGTTGCATGTGGAACTGGCTATTGGACTAAGACAATTGCATCGGTTTCAAAATTTATTACTGCTGTTGATGTAAATGATGAAGTTCTTCAAATAGCAAAAAGTCGCAGAATTCCTTCAGATAAGGTAATTTATGTTCAAGATGATGTTTATAAATTAAATAAAATTCAAAATAATTTTTCTGCTGGTTTTGCTGGTTTTTGGTGGTCGCACATATTAAAATCTAAATTAAAAAGATTTATTGCCTTATTTCATTCAAAGCTTCAACCAAACGCTCTTGTTATTTTTATTGATAATCGACGTGTGAAGGGAAGCTCTACACCAATAAGTCGAATTGATATTCATGGAAATTCTTACCAAATAAGGAAATTAGAGGATGGTCGAGAATATGAAATATTGAAAAATTTTCCTACTAAGAAAGAAATTCGCGAAACTATTGGAAATAAAGTTAAAAATCTTAAGATTAAATTTTTGACATATTTTTGGATTGTATCATATAATATTGAATAATATGTTTCATAAACGGACTTATTTGACATAAATAAATCTCACATAAAAACAAAGTTAATTTTTAATTTACAAAAAAAAATAGTTGTATCTGATTTTGGGAAAAATTTTTTAAAATTACGGTTATAACCCAATTTTTATATAAAAAATAAGTTAGATTTTAATTCTTTACGCTACCAGCACATTTTCGATAATTTTCAAAGCCCAATCGATTTGGTCTTTAGTTATAATTAGAGGCGGGGCAAAACGAATAATTGTAGAATGAGTGTGTTTGGCCAACACGCCCTTATCTTTAAACATTTCGACTATGTGCCTTGCATCTGATTCAAATTCAATCGCTAATAATAGACCTTTACCTCTAACCTCTTTTATTGGAACTATAGTTTTCTTTTTTGCGATATTTCTAAGCCCTTCTAGAAAATAACCTCCAAATTCTTTGGCTCTTTGAGCTAAATGGTCGTCAATATGAATCTCTAACGATTTCATAGCAACCGCACTAGCTAAAGGGTTTCCTCCAAATGTGCTTCCATGCGTTCCAGGTTTAATAACATCAGGACCAATTATATCTTTAGTAGTGACTATTGCAGAAACGGGATAAACGCCTCCGCCAAGCGCCTTTCCAAGTAACATCGCGTCAGGCTTCACATTTTCATGGTCACATCCAAAAAACGCCCCAGTTCTTCCAAAACCAGTCTGAATCTCGTCAGCAATCATCAGAACATTGTACTTTGTACAGATCTCTCTAACTTTTTTTATGTATCCTTCAGGAGGGATTTTTACGCCAGCCTCTCCTTGAATTGGCTCAAATAGGAACGCCGCTACTTTTTCAGGGCCGATTTCTAAAATTATATTTTCTAATTCTTCAGCATCTCCATACGGAATAATTATAAACCCAGGAGTGTAAGGTCCGAAGTTTCCATAGTATCTTACAGCTTCAATATCCGTACTAAATCCTGCTATTGTTATTGACCTTCCATGAAAATTATCTCTGCAAACAATAATTTTAGCTTCGTTTTTAGGAATCTTCTTTTTAATATAACCCCATGCTCTCGCAACTTTTAAACCAGAAGAGACCGCTTCAGTTCCCGTGTTCATTGGAAGCGCCATTATTCCAGAATTGTTTGGATCGTTGATATGCGGTCCAACGACTTCGCACAATTTTTTTAAAAAGGGACCCATCATATCGTTATAGAACGCACGAGATGTTAAAGTGACCTTATCTGCTTGTTCTTTTAAAGCTTTTATAATTTCGGGGTGACAATGCCCCGTATTTTGGGAAGAATAGGCAGATAAACAATCAATATATTTATTTCCTTCGGGGTCGTATACCCATACACCCTCCGCTTTTGAAATAACGACGGGAATCGGGTGATAATTATGAGCGCAGTATTCATTATCCAAATCTATATAATATTTTGAGTCGGGCAAACTATTACACTATTTCTTTCAATTATTTTTATGATTATTTATTAGAAAGTTTCGATTCTTTAAAATGTTAGACGTTCTACTTATTTATTATGGGATTAGAAGGGGTAAATAAACTTAGAGATAGAAAATTAAATTCAAGAAAAAGATTTATAAATGAATTGAAGATAAATAGATAATATACTTAAAAAGATAAGAGTCGAAAATTTAAATAGTGAAAAAGCTTGTCTTATTGTGAGTTTTGTGGAGCTAAAATAGATAAGTTCCCATTTAAATGCAAGTATTGTGGTGGAAATCATTGTATGGAACACCGCTTACCAGAGAATCACGAGTGTACTTTTAAGATAATCCAAACACCAGTAGTTCCAAAAGTTATACAAAAGACTTATAAACCTTCTATAAGATATCCTTCATCTAGTCAACGTGACGGATACAATTATCAATGGCGTGAAAAAAGAAGCTACCAAAAAAGAGATAATAGGATAAAAAGATTTCAAAGAGAAATGCCAAGTAAGTTCGAGAAAGCCTTATTAACAAACTCATTAATCACATTAATAACGGTACTTTCTTTTGTATTCATATTTTTTCCGCAGGAATTGTCTTTTAGCGTTTCTAATTTGCCTTTTTCATTAATTACAATTTTAACATCTCCATTTATTTCCTCTTCTTCTGTAATCCTTTTTGATTTTTTCTTTATCCATGATTATGTTGGTTTAGCATTTACTATCATCATCCTCTTTGTATATTATGATATTATAAGAAAAGCTGAGAATGCATTTGGAAAGAAATTATTTATTAGTATTTTCCTTTTAAGTGTTCTTCTTTCCGCATTTTTTTATGTTTTACTAAGAGTCTCAATAATTCAACAATATCCTATTGATGGTGTGGTAATTTGGTGTACGGGATTTGCCACAAGTGGGATAATAGGTATTATTTCTTATACTGTTTTTGTATATCCCTCTAAAAATTGGAGAATTATTTATCCCATTAGAATTAATGGGAGAATATTATTAGGGTTTATTATTTTATTCAAGTTTGGTTTATGGGCTACTAATACTTTCCTTTATATGCCAAGTATAGTTTTTAACATTCCTGATCTTGCGGGTCTTGTCATAGCTTACATTATCTATAAAATAAAAATTAAAAACCGAGGATTTTATAATGAAACATAAAAATAACCTTACTTGCTTTGTTTTACTCCTCTTCTTTATTTCAATTATAAATTTTAGTATAGCTTCAAGAGATTATAATGATTATATCAAGATTCAAGCAGGAGATGAATTTACATGGAGAATAGGCGTGGACATGTTAAATTATCAAAAATTAGTCAATGATACAAATCAGATTTTTATAGATGATATTGATATTGAGGGTGTTAAGATTATCGTTAATGATATTGAAAAAATCCCAGATCTTTATGATTCGAGTTATTCAGAAGTGGAATTTGAAGTTAACTTTTTTCAGACTACAGATCTTAACGGAGGAGAATGGACTAAGATTGAGTCTATAGAGACTATTTCTATTTATACTTATAAAGAGGATTATTATCAGGATTTAGAACCAACCTTCTATATTAACTCTATTTATTATGGTCCATACTTTATACCTGCTGATTTGGATTGGGATGCTTTTATTTATTATTTAGAGCAGATCTACTTTTTTGGAGGTCCATATCCATATTTAGACGTAAATATTAATGCTGTGGTAAATGGGAAAGGGATAACCCTTACATTGGATTACCCTACCTTAGAAATATTTACATTAACGGTTAAATATACTATGACGGGAGTACTAGAATCTTATGCAATCAAATACGGGGGATATTTTTGCATTGTTAAGGAATTACAGGGAGTTCTACCTAAATTTGCCCCACCTATTATTGTAGGGATTGTTGTTATAAGTGTAGTAGGAATTATAAAAATAATAAATAGAAAAAGATAAAAAAATGATGAAGATGAAGCGTTCAAAACATAGCTTACTAATTATACTTATTTTAGCCCTTCAATTACTATATCCAGTTTGTTCAATGTATTATATACATGGTGATCAAAATAAAAATACAAAACCTCAAACTAAACCCGCTTCAGTGAGTGGAGGTGGATATGATATGTTTAATGATAATTATTCTTGGATTGAAATTAAAGATTCTGGTATTCGTATGAGTATAAGTAATTATGACGATTCTTACGATGTAATACACTTAACATCTTGGAATTTTGAATTTTATAAAAAGAATTTCTCAAGGATTTACGTAAGCTCAAACGGATGGATGAGTTTGACAAATCTAGGAGATACTAACTGGTTACCAGGCTTTATTCCGAGTTATAACATTGAAAATTTCGGTTGCATTGCTTTGTTAGCAGAGGATTTGGACCCCTCATATGAGGGAGATATCTATTATGAATTCTTTGGAACATCCCCGAATCGTTACCTTGTTATTGAATATTATCATGTTTATGATTATTATAATTTGCAAAATGTTGGCGATTTTGAAGTTATTCTAAAAGAAAATGGAGAAATAACATTTCAATATAAAAATGTTTATCATCTTGAATATTTTTTCCCCTTAATCGGGATTGACTATGGAGACTTAGCTAATTATAATAGATTTGATCCTAATTTACCTATTTCAAATCTCGCGATTACTTTTGAATACGATGAAATGACTTCTGGTTCGTGGGATCTCAACTGCGAAGTAAATGATGAATATGTTTGGAAAATAAATAAAATAAATAATAGTGCAATGCAGACAGTTTTTGGAAACAATTGGGAATATGATTTTGGATTACTTCCTGGATTTAATAATGATGATAAAACTAAGATTAAAATTAAATCGATTCTGGAAAATACAACGCACAAAACAGTTACCTATGATATTTGGGATTGGGTTGAAGATGACGCCGATTTCGATTTAAATCCTAATAAAAGCGAGAGTATTGCATTTCTTATGAAACTTTCTGAAAGTAATGAAAGTAACTTACTACCACATCTAATTCCGTATTTTATGCCTACGCCGATAATACCATATCTTATAAGATCGAATTTATCGAATATTTATTATTATTTCACATACTATAATTGGGCACCTATTGAAATATTATTCGATTCTGTTAATAGCTCATCAATATATGGTTATGTAGAATATAATTCTGAAGGAATTTTACATTATTTTGATATTATATGGTCGGATGACTATGCTAGCGAAAAAATATTTCAATTTTTCGTTTATTTAGAAGAAAATAATTTAAGAATCAAAACTATTCCGGGTTTCAACTTTTTTCATTTAGCATTTTTCACAATAGTGGCACTAATTGGAGTAGTGACATATATGAAAGTTAAATCCACCTAGAGGTACAGCAAATCTTTTGGGAAAGCTGTGGGATAAACGAACCAAATATCAAGGTGTTTTTTAAGGAAAACTATACAAATGATTAAATTTTTATATATCGTAATCGAAAACCTTGATTCAAACAATTTAAAGCAATAATTATTATGAAGAATAAAATCATTATCAATCTCATTGTAGCAAATTTGCTATGGAGTTTTATTCCTGTTATAGTATCAGGTTTGTTCAACGAGGTTTCCGTTTTAATGGTTATTTTTCTAAGATTTTTAGTATCAGGAGTTATTCTGTTTCTTCTTGCGATTTTATTGATATTTTTAAACAATAGATTCACTTCAAATAAAAAAATTCCATTTGAAGTCCTTAAAATTATTTATATTCATAAGAATAGAAGGTTTTTCAGGTTAAGGAACATCTATTATTTCGCTATAATGGGGTTTTTTGGCATCATAATGCAACTTATCTGGTATTTTATGGCTTTAAAAGTTACAGAAACTATTGCTTTAGCAATGATCGGATTCCAAGTTACTATTATACTCGTAGCTCTTTACGAACACGGAATCAAATCAGAGAAACTGGATATATTCAAAATGCTATATCTCTTGTTGTTATTTGTTTCAATAGGAATCATAATAAGCGTAAAGAGTCAAGAAGCTGCTTTGCATGGAACAGGATTTTCTTTGATTGGGTTGATATACATTACGCTCTTCACGTTAAGCCTCGCATTCTTTCAAATAACTATAAATAGAGATATTTATTCGAAACATGAGCTAAAAATCGCTAATAAAAATCGATACTATAAGATCGTTCGTCTCCTGATAAAAATTTCAAGTACATTCTTAATAGGTGTAATATTCATGTTTCCGTTTCTTTTGGTTTTTCAACTCGTTTTTCCAATTTCTGATTTAACTACTGAAACCGTTAAATTCTACGGTGAATTCCCGAATATGTTTAATATCCTAATGCGGGGGGATGTAATCTTTTTGATAATTTTTTCTACAATACTTCCATTCCTGCTTGTATTTCTTACGAGCGTGTATTGGAAACCCTATAATTTGACCTATAGCCAATGGAATAGTATCTTAACTCTAATAGAACCAATAGGTGCTTTGATTTTTGGTATAATTTTTGTTGGTGAGTATTTCCCGTTAGAACTCTTATTGGTGGTATTCTTTTTATTAATTGTCTCGATTTTATTCCGGTATGCTCACGAATTGAAAAACATTGTCAACGCGTATATTCTTTTAAACAATAATATTGGAAATTTAAAGAAATTACCAATGAAATTATTGAAGTTTCAAGGAGTAATGAGCGTAGACACCTTAGCAGGAACGCACGACCTCTTACTAAATGTTAAGAGCAGTTCCATAAAAGATTTTTATTATTTAGTAGATAAACAAATAAAAAAGTTAGACGAAGTTAAAAATGTCAAAATTCTTTTTGTTAATGAAATAAGTAAATTAGAAATATAGATTATATGGTTGGAAATTATGACAATGAAGGCAATAACTTTATGTAAATTAGGGATGAGCGTAATAGAAAAGGTAATTGACGAATTAAAAGAAATCCCTCAAATCAAACGCGTAATGTCTTTAACTGGCGATTACGACGTGTTGATTGAAATTGTAGTGGATTCGTCCGAAGAGTTGTACAGCATTTTTGCTAAAAAAATTGACTTAATAGAAGGAATAATTGAGTCAAATACGCATGTAATAATGCGATCTTGGGAGAAATAACAAAATTTTATAAAATAAGCTTTTATTTTTCCCTATTAGAGATTACGCTAAGAACAAGAGTTTTAAATGCTTTTTCAACATTACCCCCATGTTTAGCACTCGTCTCGATAAATTCGCTAGCTTTCATTTTTTTTGCTAATTTTTCACCGTCTTGGGTTGTAACTATCTTTGCCTCTGTTAAATCGCTTTTATTGCCAATCAAAAGATATGCAGCGTTCTTATTTCCAAACTCTTTTAAATCTTTTAGCCATTTGGATTTTAAATCCTTAAAGGTAGCTGGTCGAGTTACATCATACACAAATAAGGCTCCAGCGCAACCTTGAAAAAACGCTTTTCGCGATAAATCATATTTATCTTGGCCTGCTATATCCCAGAGTATCATTTTAACATGGACATTCTTTTCCTCAACATTCATCTCTTTTATAACAATATTAACTCCCAAAGAAGGTTGATAATCTTGTTCAAACTTCTGATGAATATATTGATTAATTAGTGATGTTTTTCCAACAGCAGAATTACCTAAAACGGCTAATTTAAAAATCATATCAGTTCTATCAGACATAAAAAATCAAATTTTATATAATGGATAATATCAAAATAATAAAATCTACCTTTTTAAAATAACTCTAATATCAATAAATTATATATCACTATTACGAACAAGTTAAAAATTAGCCTAATCTAATAGCCTACCGCTTGTCCATCTTTTCGTGGATCGGAGGCTGCAAGATAGCCATCTTCGAGTTTATATATGATTTGACCACCACCAAATTCGAAATAATGTCCATTATATACTTGATGACCCAGTTTTCTTAAGTGTTCTTGCGATTCTTTATTAAAGCCATGTTCAAGATTAACTTTCATTCCTTGCATTACTCGCCAACGTGGTGCATCGATCGCCGCTTGAGGGTTTTGTTCGTATTCAAATATTCTTACCATCATCTGAGCATGCCCCTGAGGTTGCATGGCCCCCCCCATAACACCGAAACTCATTACTGGTTCTCCTTTTTTCGTGACAAATGCGGGTATGATCGTGTGATACGGGCGCTTCTCCGGACCGACCTGATTTGGGTGTCCATCGATTAAAGTAAATCCGTTTCCCCTGTTTTGTAAGCTAATACCTGTTCCAGGTATCACAATTCCCGAACCGAACCCCATGTAATTCGATTGAATATACGATACCATCATACCTTCAGAATCAGCAGTAGCCAAATAAACGGTATCTCCCGTTTGGGGGCTACCAAACTTAAACTTCTGAGCTTTTTTTACGTCAATTAAGTTCGCTCGGCCTCTTAGATAATCAGAGCTAAGTATTAGGGAAGTGTCAAATTCCAAGAATTTTCTATCTGAGATATATCGATATGCGTCAGAAAAAGCTAGTTTCATCGCTTCTATCTGCAAATGGATTGACTCTGGAGAATCGGGGTTGTATTGACTAAAATCAAAATTTTTTAACACACCCAGTGCTATTAACGCAGCTAAGCCTTGGCCGTTTGGAGGTAATTCGTGTAGAGTTAAACCTTTATAACCCATAGTTATTGAACTCTCCCATTTTACCCCGTGATTCTCTAGATCTTCAAGCGTTATCAATCCACCAGTATTCATTGCATGGCTTACAATTTTTTTTGCTAATTTTCCACTATAAAAAGATTCTCCTTCCGTTTCTGCAATTTCTTTTAAGGTCTTTGCTTGATTCGGGTTTATAAATAATTCTCCTGGCTCGGGAGCCCTCCCCTCTGGGAGGAAGGTTTCGTGAAATTCCGGGAATTTTCTTTTTTTATACATAGTTACCAATTGCTTCCATAGTTTTGCGGTTATCGGCGACACTAAAAACCCTTTCTCAGCGTATTTTATTGCGGGTTCAAATAATTCTTTAAACTTCAATTGCCCGTATTTTTTTGAAAGTTCAACCCAAGCTGAAACTGCTCCTGGAATCGTCGCAGAATCCCATCCTAAAAGTGGCATTGATTTATAATGAGAAAAATGTTCAAATGTCCATGATGCTGGAGATTTACCAGATGCGTTTAACCCATTTAATTTTTTTCCATCCCATATGATAGCAAAAGCGTCGCTTCCAATACCATTATTAACTGGTTCAACAACTGACAATGTTATAGCAGTTGCTATCGCAGAATCTACCGCATTCCCTCCTTTTTTGAGTATATTTAACCCCGCTTGAGAAGCAAGGGGTTGAGATGTAGATACTATATTTTTAGCTAATATTGGCATTCGCTGAGAAGAATAAGGAAAATCCCAATTAAATTCTTTTATCATTATAAATCACACCATACTTTTTTTTATAAAATTTTATAAATTTTTTCAAACGCTATTATAATACTAATTGTATAATTTTAGGGGTTATAATATTAATAACAATACTTTTTTCAAAAATAGTGAAAAGAAAAATGAAAGCGATCGAATTATTTTGCTAAACTTTACGAGATTGACATTGATAGCACGAGCGCTTATTTGAAAAATAAAAGAATATTAATTTGGAATGTCTTTTTTGTTGAAAACTATGAGGCTTCCGATTACGAGCGCGGCATTTATCGACGCTAACACAATTATGTCCCGAATAAATAAATCTATATCCGCGTGTACAAGATAATCGAGGGGATTGTAATAAAAGAACACCGTAAAATACTTCAAGTTTTCGATCTCTTCCATGTAAGAATAAAACCCATCGATAAAAAACATTAAAAAGATCGCGACTATGCCTATTACCATTGCTTTCTTGGAATTAAGGAAAATTGTCGAGCCGAAAAAGGCAATCATAGATAAAGCGCTTAAAAACAGGACAACCATAACATAAGTCCCCCACACGCGGTCCCAATAAAGACCCTCAGCTATAAACATCTGAGAAGTTGCGATCCCTCCAGAGAGGATAAGAAACGCCAAAGTCATCATAATTGTTATAAGCATATATAGCGAAACAATTTTGCTACCCAAAAACTTGGTTCGAGTTATTGGTTTTGACAAGGACAACTCGATGGTTTTTTCTTCGATATCTTGCGATAGAAGCGAACTTGCAGAAAAAACCAAATATATTCCAGCGTACAACCAAAGAAAGCCTAATACCTCCACGGTAAGGAAACCATAAGGATTAGTCATGGCAACCATTCCTCCAAAAAAATCTAACATGCCTTCTGGGAGCAGAGCTATAATAGAGGCCATGGCTTCCAAATCGAATTCGTTTAATATATATGTTGTAAAAACCCCTAACAATCCTGTAATTCCCCCAAGAAGAATGGTCGCCCATTTTTTATCTTTTAAATATTCTTTCACTATTGTTAGCAATTGACCCATTTAATCCATCAACCCCTTAGCTTTAATATTGTCCTTTTCTAAAGAACCAACGCTGCTCGAACTTGTATCATAATATTTCATAAAAATATCCTCGAGATCGGGACTTTGAATCTCTAAATCACTTACCTTTCCGACCTGTCCTAGAATGTCTATGATTTCGGTTAGATTTTCGCGAGAAACTGTAAGAGAAACGCTCGTCTCACTTGTTCTTAAGTTATCAACAATCCCGGTTGGGATTTTAGAGTTAAATTTTTGAAGCTCCAAAGCGGTGGGAAATTCGATCGTAATTTCTTTTAAGGCGATTTTTTTCAAACTTTGAACGGAATCTAATTCCACAATCGTTCCTTCTCGAATAATTCCAACGCGATGGGCAACTTTTTCGACTTCCCCTAGTAAATGAGAGCTTAAAAGAACCGTCGAGCCAAAATTTTTTTGCTGTTCGTAAAGAATTTTGTAATATTCGGCCGTAATAAAAGGATCCAAACCCGAGGTTGGCTCATCAACTATTAATAGCTCAGTTTCTGGCGCAAAAGTAAGGACAATTCCGATCTTTTGCTTGTTCCCTTTGCTAAGTTCTTTCACTTTCCTGTCTAAAACTAAGTCAATACGCTCTGCCAACTCCTCAATCTTTCTATTGGGTACAGGTTTGTTATACATCTTTAAAAGGAATTGAAGATTTTTTCGCACCGTTTTGTCTTTATAGAATCCCAAGTCACCAGGTAAATATGCTGTTCTCCGTCGAATTTCAGTGCTATGTTGCTTCACATCCAATCCAAATACTTGAGCTTCTCCGGAAGTTCGTCGAATGAAATTAAGTAAGACCCTAATTGTGGTGGTTTTCCCAGCTCCATTTGGTCCGAGCAGCCCAAAGATCTCACCTTTTTTTACCTCAAATGTTAAATTCTCAATTCCACGAGATTTCCCATAATATTTTGTGAGAGCTTTTGTTTTTATTACGAAGTTTTCATCCATATCTCTAAAATATATTTATAAAATAAAAAGATTTATCGATTGAAATTTTCTATTACTTTTATCTACACTGCAGCATAAAATTTCTGTAGCTATTCATAACTTTATTCGCCTTGATGATTGATCAATTCTTTTTCGATCGTTTTTATCAATTCGAGAGAAAAAGGGATGGAATTAGCCAGAACATTGACTAACTGATAAATTTTGTCAAAACCATGCAAATTTTCTAACAAAACCTTTTCTTTTTCAATACCATCTTTGATAGCATTAATGCTTTCAGCAAATCTTGAGATGCCTTTTGTAAGGTCCCTGAATGAATGAACAAAAGCTATATTGGGATTTTTCATGGAATAAGTAATTTCTCCCGTGGTAGACACACTAGTCTTTTCGATAAGGTCCATAGAAATTAATTTTGTTAATTCTTGTGATATCGTTCCTCGCGAAAATCCCGTTAGTTCTTGTAATTTTTCTTGAGTCAAGGATTTTCTGGTAATAAAATAAATTCTTATTGTCGTGAAAGTAGTTTTTTGCCCAATAAAAAGAGAGTAGGACAATAGGAATTTAAAAATATCCTTTTCAATCGCTCTTATTTCATCGTCGAATTCTTCAATTGTAATCAAGTATTATCCTCCTTCAACTCTTTTATAAAACTTGCTTCTTTAATTTTTTCTAGCAATTTCACATTGTATTCGAAAAAGTTAATCATTTCGGTTACTCTTTTTGAGAGAATATCATAACCCCTCTTATCTTTATATTTATCTAATTCTTGAACCTTACTTTGTAAAAACTTTATTGCGAGTTCATTAGATTCAGATTTATAGGATCCAATATTAGAAGCAATATCAGCCATATTAACACCTAAAGCGTAGATATATTCGCGTGCTCCTTCTAAAGGTTCTTTTTTTATTGCAGGAACACTCGATAATACTTTTAAAGTCTGAGAGATAGCCCCCTTTGAAAATCCTGTTAATTCTTTAAGTTGTGTCTGAGTTAGGTTTTCATGAAGTAGTAAATAGCCTATTATTGAACCAAAAACAGCATTTTGACCCTTAACTTTACCGGCATCTACCAGAATTTCTATTAATCTCTTTTCATAAACTCTAACTTTCCCTTCATATATGTGTGATTTACTTTTTAAATGTTGAGTATAACAAAGATCAAATGTTTCTTCCATTGCTTTCCATAAGGTGTTAGCTTCGTCATCGTCAACATCGAGTTCTTTAATATTTCTTTTTAATTGATGTAACGAATCATTGTCCCATAGTGGATTAGTGAGGAAATCTTTAATTTTTTCTTTTAGGTAATTAATATTTCTACCCTTATTTTGTCTCAAATATTCTTGAGTTATGGTCTCCGTTAATTCTAAAATATATCTAAATTTTTCTGAATTAGTTTGCATTGATAGGGGGTATGAAATCTAGCCACTTTAATTTATATTCCTTACATATAACATGGGATTACTTGTTTTTAAGTGTTTTCAAATTACATGAATTTTGAGGATTTCATTTTCACTAAAAATGAAAATGCTTATATATGCAAAAAAATATTAGTATTATAATAAGGAAAGATTTTTCAAAAAATGTGAAAAATAAAATGAACGCGATCGAAATTAAAGATTTAAAAAAATATTATAACAAAGGAAAAATCAAAGCAGTTGACGGAATTTCGCTTAAAGTTCCAAAAGGAGCAAGATTTGGATTTTTGGGACCAAATGGTGCAGGAAAAACAACAACTATTAGATGCATTTTGGGTTTTCTTAATCCCGATAGTGGAATAACTATGATCAATGGCGAAGAAATTAACCCAAAAAAAGATGTTAAAATTCGGAACCAAATTGGATACTTACCAGGAGAACTTGGTCTTTATAGATATATGACTGCAGATCAATTGATTAAATATTTTGCTAAACTATTTGACATCGAAATCGACTGGAAATTTATTAGAGATGTCACGGAGAGACTTGAAATTGAAATGGATAGGAAAATGGGCGTGCTCAGTAAAGGAAACAAACAGAAAGTAGGCGTTTTAACCGCCTTAATGGGTAAATTTGATATATTAATTATGGATGAACCCACTTCTGGTCTTGATCCTTTAATGCAATCGGAATTTTATAGGATAATTGCTGAGCGCCAAGAAGAATCTAATTGCACTGTGTTTGTATCAAGTCATGTGCTTCCTGAAATTGAAAAATTTTGCGATAATGTTGCAATTATTAAAAATGGCAAAATTGTAGAAGTTTCCAGTGTTCAAGAGCTTAAAAAAAAAAGTCTAAAACGAATTGAACTAGATTTCGAAAACAATAAAAGTTTAGCGGAATTTAATTCATTTCTTTTGTCAGATTTCCCTGAAGCTATTGTAAAACAAAATTACCAAGAAAGAATTGAATTTTTACTCCCTTACAACCAGTCTCGCGATATATTACACTATATAAGTAAAAATAAATGGGCGGGAATGTCTATTAAAGACTTTAACATTACTCACTCAACTTTGGATAATATATTTCTCGAATATTATAAGGATTCTAATTCTAAAGGAGGTGGAGTTGTTTGAAGTTAATTCAAACTACTATAAAGGAAATAAGGTACAATATTAAAGCTATTATAATACTGGCACTATGTTTTGGATTATTCTTTTTAGCATTTATGGCTATGTATGATCCTACTCTCTTTGAAGATATGGAAGCATTACTTGAGAGTTATCCTGAAGCAATTGTACAAATGGTGGGTGACTATGTTGCATTATCTACATTTGGAGGGTTTATAAATGTTTACCTTTTCTCAATGACTTGGTTTTATTTTGGTTTTTATTTCATCATAAAAACAGCGCAAGATATACCAAAAGAAATCGAAGATAAAACGATTGATATTATTTTATCAAAACCTATAAAGCGTTGGAAATTTGTAATAGGTAAATATATACGACATATCATAACCGCTTTTATTGTTGTTGCCTTTTCAAGTTTTGGAGTTCTTATTGGTGTTTTCGCCTTTCCAACCATAATTCCTAGCGAAGTATACTTTAACGAGATATATACGGCTTTCTTTTGGCTTTTTGTATTTTTAGTTGCTTTGATTAGTACATCGTTATTCTTTTCGACATTTCTCCAATCCAAGCGAGCACTTACTTTAAGCTTTGCTTTTGTAACATTTTTTTACATTGTAGGAATATTTTGGGAAGCATTTCCAGAAGCAATACAGGGTATGAGATTTGTTAGTATCTTTTACTATTTTGAAACATCTAATCTACTCGTAAATCATGTGTGGGATAATGTCTTCCTAAACATTTTAATTCTAACGGGATATTCAGCTTGTATGGTAGGTTTATCAGTGCTTATTTTTAATAAGCGAGATATTCCCGTTTAATTTTTTTTATTTTATTTCCAGACTATCAGCAAATTTTTCATATAGTTTAATCGCTGGTATATAGAAATTTATAACATTCATAATATTATTGTAGCCGTTCATTGTTTCTAGTTTACTACGCTTATTTTCCATTTCATTTTTCATTTTTTCGAGTTCACCTTCCCATTTTAACATAACAGTGATAATATTCTTAACTCTAGTGTTAGAAATTTGTTCAACCGATTCAAATGTATATACTTTTTTACGAATACTAGGGATTTTTTTTCTAATGATCATTCCGGAGTCTACAAGGTTATTTAATTCTTGCGAGATTTTCCCAGAGGAATAACCAGTGAGATTTTTGAGGAGATTTTGGGAAATTTCTTTTCTTAATATTATGTAGATCAATATTCTTGAAGTAATTTCATTTCTAGTAGAATATAATGGAGATTTAATTAAGTAATCAACGATTTCTTTCTCAATTTTCCTAACATTTAGATCATAAGGATCTTCGTCATCCAATTCGTCATACACTCCCTTTTTCAATCACTATTCTCCGCTAAATGTTTCACTCATAGAAGAAGCAATATTCAAAACCTTGTTAAACCCATCCAATAACACATTAATTTGAGTGTGAAGATTAAGATATCCTTCCTTATTCCTAAATTCATCCAGTTCGTTTAATTTATCTTCCAAAAATTTAGAGACTATAGTAAAATGTTCAGATGAAACCTCACTAGTTCTTTCAATTAGTTGTGGGAGGTTTCCAGTTAGTAAATATTGATATTTATTGCTCATTGCTATTCTCTCTTTTTGTACAACGCCAAGCTTAATTAAATTACTTAGTGTTGTAGAAATTGTACCTGTAGAATAGCCAGTCAACTCTTTCAAATTAGATTGAGTAAGTTTATTGTGAATCATTAAATATCCAAGAATCTCTTGAATTTTTGAAGGGGTATCCTTGTTTTTACCAATATCTATAAAGAATTTGATAAGCGTTTTTTCGTACTCTTTGATTTTTCCTCTAAATCTAAAATCGTGATCTTGTGATAGATTTGAATTCATTAGTTCTATATAGTTTTTAAGATTTTTAAACTTTTCATATTGAGTGAAATTTCATAAAATATGAGAAACCTTTAAATATGTAGTTTATTATTTATATTATAGATACTTCAAAACTCATGAAAGTTCATGAGAATTGAGGAAATAAAAATATAAAGAAAAGAAAAAGGAGTGAAAAGAAAGTGATCTCAGAAGAAAAATTTAAAAATTATGAAGAAGGTTTTTATTTTGAAGGACCTGAAACGATAGAGAAGGAAAAAAAAGTCAAAAAGATTTTTAACCACGGACACATATATGATATTTTTCCAACCTATGATCTTCAAGATGAAAAACTGACTCAAGATATATTAGAAGTTTATAAAATTCTGTTCTGGGGAATATCTGCTTTAGTTTCCACACTCCTTTGGTTGTATTTTTTTCTCACCTAGTTTTCGAGCTACAAATACAAAGGATTAGGGTTGAAAAAGGAGCGGTAAAAAATATGGTTGACGGTTCGGCAAGATGGAAAAATTCTAATGGTCATAATTATTTAGAAATTTATGCTCCAAATCATTATCAATTAGGTACGTTAGAAGGATATCATCTTTCAAAACAAATTAAGAGCTTTAAAAAGGTAATAAAATTTTTAAGCCTAACTTTTAACTCGAAAGACTATTCGTATAAGAAACTAATTAAATTATCAAAAGATTATGAACCATTCATTCCCGATCGTTTACACTTAGAAATGGAAGGAATGGCAGATTCAGTTAATCAAATATCATTTGATGATATTTTACTACAAAACTGTTTCCTTGATATATTCTATGGGATACTTATTCCAAAGTTTTCAAATTCCAGTGCTCTTAAAAATTTCGAGATAGGATGTACCTCGTTTGGAGTGCGTAATAAAAGAAGGACATTAATTGCTCAGAATTTTGATTTTCCTTTTTTCTTTAAACCTTCTGTTGCCTTTGTTTATGTTCATATTCCAGGATATCCTAGTATATTTTCATTACGTCTAGGTGCTCTACTGACTCTTCCAATGGGTGTAAATAGTTTTGGAGTATCTGTTAGAATTAATGCGATTAAGAGTATTCGCCAAGGTGGAATCTCTATTCCAAGTTCTATAAGAGTACGTGAAGGCTTAGAAAAAGCTAAAACAGCCCAGGCATTTTTAAACTATATAACGCGTAGAGATTGTACTGCTAGCTGTAATTTACTTATCTCAGACCTTTCTAATGTATTCTCTTTAGAAGTAATACCTTATAGATATGAAAAGAGGGAGATTAATGAGTGCGTTACAAAGAGTAATACTTTCATCTCAGAATCCCTTCAATTAAGCCTTATTGATCCTAAGTATTCGAAAAAAAGACAAAAATACGCAGATAGAAGAATCAAGAGCGCATATGAGAAATCAGGTGGGCAATTAAATGAAAAGAGTCTTTTGAGTATTCTTAAAGATTACCCCATTATTTGCAGACGTAATTTTCTTAAACCAATGACCTTAGCTTACTTAACGGATCACTATTTTGGGATAGGGAATCCAAGAAGTAATCCATCTGGCTTAGTTCCCATATTTAATTCTAAATACTCCAATTATTTCGAACTAAAATCAAACCCCGGAAATTATAGTTGCCATGTATAAAACAATACAAGAAGATGGTTGAATTCATTAATAAATTATTCTGTTTCAGTAATTGTTGGGTCAAGATAAGGAGTTTCAGAAAAAAGAATCTTGGTTTCTTTCTTTTTCAATTCTTCTAATAATGCTTCCTCGGTAAATTCTTTAAGGTTTAACAACGTCCAACCGTGAACGCCCCCACTTAATAATCCATCTGGCTTATGCATATCTGTACCAGTAAGCATTCCAATTTCTCCCTTATGTTCCATGCAAAAATCGTAGGATTCTTGATCGAAGACATTTTCCGGTTGAGAATCATCGTTAACAATCTCGATATAATCAATTCCCCAATCCAATAGGGTTTCCCGGGTTGGATGATTTTTATATTTAGCTTCGTTTACACTCCATGGGATATGATTACAGACAACTATGCCCCCTTGATCGTGAACCTTGTTAATTGAGTCAATAATCTTTTCATCTTTAGGTTTATAAGATACTCTTGTATCCCACTTTGAGACACCTAAGAAATTTAAATGAATCCTCGTAGTTGTCCATTCAATGCCACTAGTTATAAGAATACCTTTTTCAATATATTCTTCTTTAACTTTATCAATTTTTTCTAAATGCCGCATATTGTTATGATCAGTAATAGTCAATGCGTTGAAACCCATAGCTATATGCCATTCAACATTTTGTTTAATTGTAAGTACTCCGTCACTGAAGTATGTGTGAGAATGATGATCGTAAATCAAATTATAAGCCTTCTTATCATATACAGGGGGTATATGAGGTGTAACTTTTTTCCAATCATCATCAGAATAAGCGCTTGATCGAGGCATAATTGCGTTTGTGTCTCATTTATATTTTCTATTATAGATTTCTTTCACAAAATAAGATGCTACATTCTCCGAAAATGTATTAGGTCCAAAACCCGCATCAAAACCTAATTCTTTCGCAAGTTCATTCGAAATTCTTGGACCACCACAGACTAAAATGATTTTATCTCTTATATCTTCAGCTTCCAGTAGATCGACTAGATTAGTTAAATTTCTTACATGGATATCCTTCTGCGTTACAGTTTGAGAAACAAGAAGTACGTCAGCTTTTAGTTCTATTGCTTTTTTTACGAATTCTTCATTTGTTACCTGACTTCCAAAATTATATGCTTCAATCATTTCATATCGCTCTAGGCCGTAATGACCTGCAAATCCCTTCATGTTCATAATTGCATCGATTCCTACAGTATGTGCGTCTGTTCCAGTCGTAGCGCCAATAACAACCAATTTTCGTTTTATTAGTGTTTTTATATGGTCATTAATTTCTTCCATAGTTAGTGCTTCAATGTCTATGGATTCCACTTTTATTTCTGTATAGTTAATAGAATGTTTGAAGCTCCCATATAACACGAAATACGTAAAACTCTTATCTAACGATACATGATAAACAACTGAAGGATTTTCTAATCCCATCTTTTTAGCTATTTCTAACGCAGCAAAAGTAGCTTTTTCTCCATCATCTACAGGAAGAGTAAAACTAACTTGAATTTTACCGTCATTCATTGTATCTCCATAAGGTTTTATTCGAGTCAGATCTAAATTCTTATCGAACTCTTGCTTTTCAGTAGAATAATGTCCTCCACCCATTTATTTTTCGCCTCCCAAGTTTAATTCTATTGACATGTATTCTAAGAACGGATTAAAATATTCTTTATCTTTATAAATTACTCCATCCAATCCTTTCCCCCCATCAATCTGTCTTTTGATCCCAGCAAAAATACCTTTCTCGATGGTCTTAAATAGTCCTTCCTTTTCAATTTTAGTCAGAAGCTCAAGAGATTTCTTCAATACTTCGTTTGCGCGTTGTTGCATTATTCCACCTTCTTTAAACATGATTTCGTCTCCTAAATCTTTCATATTTTTAAAAATATATTTCGCATTTTCAATGGATAAAGCCCGATCTGACATGAATGGAGTGTGAATTGCTTCCGTTAACATTCCGAGTAAGTGAATTCTCTGATTTGTAAGAATTGTAATCATGTTGAATAGCGCATCTTGAACGTGACCTTTAAATATATTACCTGTCATATATTTTGTTGGAGGCATGTATTTCAAAGGAGCGTTTGGAAATATTTCTCGCGCCATTTGTGCCTGAGCAAGTTCGTAAACGAATCCATTTTCCAACTCAGGGTTCATTTCAAACGCATGACCTAAACCCATTTGTTCTTCTTTTAACCCCGCTAATTTTGCGAACTGTTCATTTATGAATTGTGATGCTAATACTGTGTGAGCTGCTTCATATGCATCATCAGTAGTAAGATAATTATCCTCTCCCGTATTAATGATCACTCCAGCAAATGCATTAATCATCCTTGAAAAATATTGATCGATTATCGTTCTTTGCATGTTTATATCCCTAAATAAGATTCCATACAGCGCATCGCTTAACATCATATCTAATCTTTCAAATGCTCCCATGGCAGCAATTTCTGGCATACAAAGTCCCGAACAGTAGTTAGTGAGTCTAATATATCGACCTTCTTCCTCACTAACCTTATCTAAAGCTGACCTCATGAGATGGAAATTTTCTTGTGTTGCATATGTCCCCCCAAATCCTTCAGTTGTGCTACCATAAGGGACATAATCTAATAAACTTTGGCCCGTAGAGCGTATGACAGCTATGACATCGGCGCCTTGTTTTGCAGCTGCTTGAGCTTGGATTATATCTTCAAAAATGTTCCCTGTGGCAACAATTATATAGATTAGAGGTTCAACTTTTTCTCCATATTTCTTAATTAATTCTTCTCTTTTTTGTTTGTTTCGTCTAATTATATCTATATTCTTCTGTATAATCGATGTTAATGCTTCTTTTATCTCTGATAAGCTCCCCCTTGGAAAATCTGTTATGATTAATTGACCTTGACTGATTTTTTCTGCGATATTTTGGGGTGATAAATTTGTGTGTATAACCGCGTTCCCAAGGTACAATGCAACACCCCTATTTATTTGCCCTGTTTTTATGATATGATCAACTACAATGTTGGGTAGAGGAACTCCAAATTCATCAGTTCCATCGATCCCTAATAATCTACATATTGTCCTCTCAATTGAGGTCGTAGTGTGATTGTCTATAAATTTTTGAGTATCATTAGCAATTATTCTGGCTATGTTTCTGGCTTTTTCGACTAATTCAAAATTCAAATTTAGCTTGCTTTTTGTTTTCAATGTTATTATAACCTCTAAAGGAAATTAACTTTTTTAAAATTTATAATTCATTTAGTAATTCAAACAAATAATACTTTAGTATTTACTCGGTCCAAGATCATAAATCGGGATAGTGACTCCTCTTTTTAATTCGTTTAAGAACTTAGATTTATCAAATTTATAACCTAAAGGCGAAGTTGGATTGATTGTGACGACAATAATTTTAATTTTATTTAAAACTTTTATGACTCCACCTTTTTTAGAATATTTTTCAAATGTTGTTTTATTTAAAAACAATTTTGTTGCATCAGGGACCAAAATTTTAATATTTCTATAAAGATCTGATTTTTTCATAAACTCCTCAAGGAATTTATCAGTGACTGCTCCGCTAATTACAAGAACTTTAGATTTATTAGTCATAAAATTTAAGATTTCGTCTACAGAATCCAAAGCTGTTAATAGTTCTAACATTTTAACTGAATGATCTTCATTAATAATTCCAATTTTAGCCTTGGTTATGATATTTTTTGCTAAATTAATTATTTGAATATTTTCTTCATTTTCTAGAGATATTAAATTCATTGCATGATGTGTTATATCAATAACTTCTTGTATTTTCTTAGATACAGAGGCTCCAGTAGAAAGAATTGTCGCTTCCGATACAAGAGGTGAAGCATAAGATCTACGATCAAATGCTCCATCAATTAGTATCAAATTACTACCTAAATTTAATAATTCTTTACATACAAATGTTAATTCTGAGTTAATAGAAGGTCCTGCCAATTCAATATAGCCATTTGATATAACTCTTGCAATAACGATTTCTCCCATTGGAGTGTTGATTCCAGTTTTCTTTATGATCTCAATTTTAGCTTCACTGTTTTGAATACTGCGAGCAGCTGTAGCCATTAATACCCCTGATTCAACAAATATGCGAGGTTTAGGTAAAGTCGTGATAGCGTCATATTTTTCACCATCTCGCCCAATAGATGTAAGTCCTAAGATATAATTTCCTTTTAAAGTTTGAATAATGTGATTTAATGTAGTAGTTTTACTAACATTCTTAGCAAGTCCTATAATTGAGATTATTTTATAATCCTTTATTTTTTCTTGTATGAAATTAGCAAATTCCATTTTAATGAGAGTATTAAATGTATTTATATGATTTAATAAGAAGGAATAATAAATTAAGATAACTTTAATTATCTACTAAATAATTCATCATTTCTTATTCTAAATAAAAGATATTTATTTGGATAGATTTCTTTTCCTAATATTTCTTTCCAAATCATCTGGTTCAATTGTTATTTTTTGACCGCTTAATAAAGCTGAAACTCCAATTTGATTTTCATCATCTTCGCAATGACAGCCCGGAATATAGTTATCTGGTTCTTCGTACGTTGTAATAACACCCTCAAAATTTCTTAACACGACCCGTTTATTTCCCTGAGAAATTGTATAATCTGGCATTACTGGTATCTTTCCTCCACCCCCTGGAGCATCTACTACGAATGTGGGGACGCATAGGCCAGATGTGTGCCCCCTTAAACCTTCAATGATTTCAATACCTTGAGCAACGCTGGTTCTAAAATGCTCAAGACCAACAGAGAGATCGCATTGATAAATATAGTAAGGTCTTACTCTAATTTTTACAAGGTCTTGGACTAATTTTTTCATAACATGAATACAATCATTTACTCCTTTCAATAGTACCGATTGATTTCCAAGTGGGATTCCCGCATCTGCTAACATTTCACATGCTCTTTTAGAATCTTCTGTTATTTCGTTAGAATGATTGAAATGGGTATTAAACCAAATAGGATGATATTTCTTAATCATTTCACATAGTTCAGGAGTAATTCTTTGAGGCATAACTACGGGCGTTCGAGAACCTAATCGTATAATTTCTACATGAGGAATTTCTTTCAATCTGACCAATATCTCTTCTAATTTTTTATCAGAAATTAATAACGCATCGCCTCCAGATAAGAGTACATCTCTTATAGCTGGAGTTTCTTGTATATATTCGATACATTTACCGATTTGATCTTGGGGAGGTGCTTTATCGTGATGACCGGCAAATCTCTTGCGAGTACAATGTCGGCAATACATCGAACAATTTTCAGTAACTAAAAACAAAACTCGATCAGGATATCTATGGGTTAGACCTGGAACTGGCGAATCAACATCTTCGTGAAGAGGATCTACAAGATCGCT
>Ga0114922_10000707_pt1 | contig 32198 bp, 22 predicted proteins | sample AartaG_FD_100975 | JGI IMG/M metagenome (GOLD analysis project Ga0114922, IMG submission 100975) | Deep subsurface microbial communities from Aarhus Bay to uncover new lineages of life (NeLLi) - Aarhus_00045 metaG | ecosystem: Environmental > Aquatic > Marine > Oceanic > Sediment | place... | reverse complement strand
GTCGCCCATATGCCGGCCTATACCTTGACTGCAACCGGCACAGATTTTATATCTTCTTCCAAGATAGTCTTTGACGGCACTGAAAAGACAACCTCTTTTGTAAGTGCTACAAGCCTTACCTGTCAGATCGACCCGGATGATATTACAACTGCTCTGTCTATGACTCAAGATAAAGCAGGCTTTCCTGAAATTCTGGATAAAGATGTGCCGGTCCTGGTCCGCACTCCTTCTCCGGGAGGAGGAGATTCAAGCTCTGTGGACTTTACCATTCATGATAATTTTACTTTTTTTGTCCCCAAGAATGTTTCGAATACTTCAGGTGGTTCTTATCTGCCTGATATAGCTGTAGACAGCTCTGGAAACATCAATGTTGTCTGGTGGGACAATGATTCTGGCAATCGCGAGATATATTTCTCGCGCTCGGAAGATGGGGGTTCAACCTGGAGTGCGCTAATAAACCTTTCCAGCACAAGTGCTGAGTCAGATTATCCTTTTATCGCTTTAGACAGCTTGGGCAATATCAGTGTTGTTTGGGAAGAAGGCGCCCCTCCGGGAGAAATATTTTTCCGTCGTTCTACTGACAATGGAGCTTCCTGGAGCGCTGCTGTTAATATTTCTAATAATTCTGGAGATTCCGGTTCTCCCAAGATATCTGTAGACAGTTCAGGAAACATCAATGTTGTCTGGATGGATAATGATCCTGGAAATAGAGATACGTATTTCACCTGTTCCGAAGATAACGGCGCTACCTGGAGCCAGGTAAAAAATGTATCTAATAGCACAGATGATTCTTTTAATCCTGATATTGCTATAGACAATTCCGGTAATATCAATATTGTCTGGAGAGAGAATGCAACCAACTTTGATGTTTATTACAGCCGTTCCACAAACAATGGAGGTTCCTGGAGCCAGGTAAAAAATATCTCTAATAGTACGTCAATTTCTGATTTTCCTGCTATTGCAGTAGACAGCGCCGGTAATATCAATGTTGTTTGGGTGGATATTTCTACTGGAGTTTGGGATGTATTATTCAGCCGTTCCTCAAATAACGGGGCAGGCTGGAGCACGGCTGTAAATATTACCAGCAATGCTGGTAATTCTTTTCAACCCACTATTGCCGTAGACAGCGCCGGTAATATCAATGTTGTTTGGGGTGATGATACTCCCGGCAACCATGACGTCTATTTCAGCCGCTCCCTTGATGACGGTTCAACCTGGACTGCGTTTTTAAATATATCTAATAATGCCGGAAATTCCTACTATCCCGCTGTTGGAGTGGATAGCACCGGCAACATCAATATTGTCTGGCAGGATTATACTCCCGGTAATGGTGAGATACATTTTGCCGGCAGCACCCGCTGATTATAAAACAAACTCTACCCCCCCCTATTTATTTGACTAAACCACCCCAAAATATATAACATCTAAAGCAGACAAGTTTAAGGTAAGTTTAAGGAGTTCTGCCCATGAAAAGATCAAAGGATTTTATTGCTTTAATCACTTTTGCCCTGCTGCTATTTATCCCGGCTGCTTTATTGGCCCAGGGCACAAGAGCGGATTACGAACGCGCCGACCAGCTTCGCTCCAAAGTAGAAAAGCTCGTATTTAACATGGGAGCCGATCCCAACTGGATAGATAAAACAAGCAGCTTCTGGTACAAAGTAAACACACGCGCAGGGAAAAAATTTATACTCATTGATGCTGAAAATAGAAAACAAAGCCCGGCATTTGACCACCAAAAACTTGCAGCCGCCCTTTCCACAGCATCAGAAAAAAAATATTCTGCCTCAGACCTCCCCTTTGATGAGTTCAAATTCATAGACAACGGCCAAGCCATCGAGTTTCTAATCGACAAGATAAAATGGGAGTGTGTACTTAAAGATTACAAATGCACAATAATCAAAGAATCTGACTCCACCCAGCAAAACCGCCGCACCTGGGACAGAAGCCAGCATGACAGCACCTGGGATATGTCCCCGGACAAAAAACGTATCGCTGTAGTAAAAGACTTTAATATCTATATAGGCATAACCGAAACCAAAGCTGAATTCCAGCTTACAGAAGACGGGGAAGAAGGGCATTTTTATTCCTCCCCCATCTGGTCTCCTGATTCAAATAAACTCATAGCCTACCGGGTAAAAAAAGGAGAGGAAAGACAAGTCCATTATATAGAATCCTCCCCCTCTGACCAGGTACAGCCCAAACACAGCACCCGCACCTACCCCAAACCAGGAGACGTGCTTACAACCTATAATCCGGTGATCTTTGATATCTCTTCCAAAAAAAAGATAAAAGTTAAAACCGAACATTTCCCCACCCCATTTATAAACAGCCGCCTGCGCTGGAGAGAGGATAGCCGCTTTTTTACCTTTGAGTACAATCAGCGCGGGCACCAGGTGTACAGGGTAATCGAAGTCAATGCCTCAACCGGAGAGGCGCGCATTCTCGTAGACGAACAGTGTGAAACCTTTTTTGGCTATTATCACAAAAAGTACCGCTTTGACGTAAACAACGGCAAAGAGATCATCTGGATGTCAGAAAGGGACGGCTGGAACCATCTTTACCTTTATGACGGGAATACAGCCAGGGTAAAGAACCAGATAACCAAAGGCAATTGGGTTGTACGCGAAGTAAAAAGGGTTGACGGGGAAAACCAACAGATATTTTTCGGAGCCAGCGGGATAAAAGCCGATCAGGACCCTTATCTCATCAATTATTACAGCATAAATTTCGACGGCACTGGCATGAAAGAGCTTACAGAAGGCACCGGCAATCATTCTGCAGACCTATCTCCCGATAAAAAATACTTTGTCGACACCTATTCAAGGGTAGACAAACCCCCCGTATCAGTGCTCCGCCGCACCTCAGACGGGAAACTTTTAATGGACCTTGAACACGGGGACATCAAAGACCTGCTTGCCACAGGCTGGAAAATGCCCGAACCCTTCTGCGCCAAAGGCAGGGACGGAGAAACAGACATCTGGGGGATAATCTGCCGCCCCCAGAACCTGGATAAATCCCGAAAATACCCTATAATCGAATATATCTATGCCGGCCCCCACAACTCATACGTGCCCAAGACTTTCCGCGCCTTTCGTTCCATGCAGGCCCTGGCGGAGCTGGGCTTTATCTTAGTCCAGATAGACGGCACAGGGACCAACAACCGCTCCAAGGCATTCCACGATGTCTGCTGGAAAAACCTAAAAGACGCAGGCTTCCCGGACCGCATCCCCTGGATCAAGGCAGCTGCAGAACATTACCCTTATATGGACATAACCCGGGTGGGGATATACGGCCACTCAGCCGGCGGGCAGAGTTCCACCGGCGCTGTGCTGCTCTATCCTAAATTCTATAAAGTCGCTGTCTCCTCCTGCGGCTGCCATGACAACCGCATGGACAAGGTCTGGTGGAACGAGCTCTGGATGGGTTATCCTCTAGGCCCGGAGTATGCCGCATCATCCAATGTGACCCATGCCCCAAAACTTGAGGGAAAGCTTTTCCTTATAGTCGGGGAGATGGACACCAATGTCGATCCCTCCTCGACCATGCAGGTTGTAAATGCGCTTATCAAAGCAAAAAAAGACTTTGACCTTCTGGTCGTCCCAGGCGCGGGACATTCAATCGGCGGAGCATACGGCAGGCGCAGGAGAATGGATTATTTCGTCAAACACCTGCTCGGAGTCGAACCTCCGGATTGGAATAAATTTCCTAATGTTTCAAGTTGACTCGGGACTTATGTGCGATATATCATATTTACCATACCGGGCTTCCGGAAGATAAAACTATTAAAGGAGCAGTGATGATAGAAAAAACATTGGCCATTATCAAACCTGATGCTGTTAAAAAAAATGTCACAGGCGAGATCATCCAGCGGATCGAAAAAGAAGGATTTAAAATCGCTGAGATGAAAATGCTCCTTCTTTCCAAAGAAAAAGCAGAAGGATTCTACATAATCCATAAAGATAAACCTTTTTACAACCCTCTGACCGACTTTATGTCTTCCGGTAAAATAATAGTCATGGTACTGGAACGTGAAGATGCCATCTCTTTCTGGAGAAAAGTAATGGGCGCTACTGACCCAGCCATGGCAGAGCCAGGAACCCTGCGCCGCAAGTTCGGTTTTTCTATTGAGAGAAATGCCACCCACGGCTCAGATGCAGCCTCCACCGCAGAGTGGGAGATCAATTACTTTTTTAAAGTCAAATAGTCTTTAAAAAAACCATCAATTTTAGCTTAACCTCTACGACTCAATTTATATGCCAGAACTGATAAAAATATTCTTTATATGGGATATTTTTGCATAACTTTTATCTTAAAACACCTTAACAGCAAATAACGCAGCCCGGAATAAATTTGAATGAAAAATTCCATCCAAGGGCACGCGTAAAAAGGAGAATATCATGTCAAAAAAAACCTTATTCAAAGCCGCAGCCATTGTCATCTGTTTTGCCTTTCTTTCCCTGTCCTTCCCGGGAATAACAGATGCCAGGCCCAGGACTCCCAAACTTGACTTTCACAATCTTATCAAAAGACCGGTTTTTATCTTTTCCTCCCTGCTGTCATTCCTCCCCATCTTTGACACCGGGATAATTATAGTAAAAGACGAAGACCCGAAAAAACCAATCGAGGGAAGAGCAAGGATAACAGACGGGCTTCCTTCTCATAGAGAGGGTGGTGGAAATTAATCACAAAAAAATAACACTACAGAAAACTCTAAAAATTAAAATTTATAGCTCATAATCTAAAAGGATAATATATGCCTTATAAAATAATGCCTTCCCCTATCCTTAAGGACTATTGACCAATGAGGTAGAATATGCCAGAATGCCTGTAAAAGCAGGTAAAAAAAGTGAACTGTATAGAAAAAGCAGGCTTTATAAGCCTGCTTTTTCTTTTTCTCTTTCCCCCTTGGATTTTTCCATCTACAGATTATGAACCTATAAGAACTTATTCTCTTAAAGAACAATACTTGCAGGCCTTTGCCCAGGGAATTTTTTTCCAGTCAGAAGGGAATTATTCTCAAGCTGCAGAAAACTTTAATTCCGCTTTATCTATCGCACTTCAGCTTAAAGACAGAGAAAAACAGTGCCATACTCTAATCAAAGCAGGCCTGATGCAGTGGAACATGGGAAACCTGGAAGAAGCGGAGGCAAAATATAAAAAAGCTCTAAACCTTGCAGAAATAATAAATGCTGTGCCTCTGCAAAAAAAATTCACTGCAATTTTAAAGATCCAAAGCCTTTATTCCCAGGGAAGAGGATTCCGAAGTTCAGGAGAATATAATAAAGCAACAAACAGTTTCCAACAAGCTATTGACCTGGCCCGTTCAATCCACAGTAAAGAGCATGAACTTAAATGTTTACGCCACTTAAGTCTAGCCTACAGCTCCCAGTACAACCTGGAAAATCTACACTTAAATGCAAAAAAAGCATTGGACGTTGCAAAAGAACTGCATCATAAACGGGAAATAGGATTAAATTCTATAAATTTAGGCATCTTTTTTGTAAAAACCGAAAATTATTCCACAGCTTTAAGCCATTATGAAGAGGCACTAAAAATCGCCAGGGAATTAAATAATCGGGATAACCAAGCTGCCTGCCTGAATAATATTAGCATTATTTATAAAGAACTGGGAAACCATGACAAAGCCATAGATTGCCTACAACAGGCCTTAGAAATAGATAAAGAATCTGGAAATGAGATCTATATAGCAATGGACCTAAATAACCTTGCCGAAACATACAGAAAAAAATGGCTTTATACAAACAAAAAAGAAGACCTGAACAAAGCCTTAAATACTTTTAAAAAAGCATTGGAGCTTATAAAAAAGAAAAAGAGCAAAAAAACCGAACTGCAAATCTTAAATAATATCGGGACAGTTAACTCTGACCTTAAAAAACATAACGAGGCCTTAAAATACTTTTTATCCGGATTCGCCCTGGCTGAAGAGATCAAGGATAAAGAAAGTTTGGGAATGATCCTTAATAATCTGGGAATAGTATATTATAATCTGGGAAATTACCAGGCTTCCACTCAAGCTTTCCAAAAAGCTGTAGACCTTGCCCAAACAACCGGAGGAGATAATATTTTATGGGAAGCTTATCTGGAATATGCCCGCCTTCTAACTACCCAGAAAAAATTTACAGAGGCTTTAAAAAAATATAAACAATCCATTTCGATAATCGAAAATATCCGCTCTGAAATAAATCTTGAAGATCAGAAAGCCAGTTTTATGGGCGATAATAAAAGAATCGAAGCTTATCATGGCCTTATCAATCTGCTGGTCTCTCTCCATAAGGACAATCCAGAAAAAGCCTATGCCCAGCAGGCCTTTGACTATCTGGAACGGGCCAGAGCCCGGGCCTTTCTGGATCAGCTTAGAATATCCGGTATCGACATTTCCCAAAATGTTGACTTTAAGCTTTTGAACCAAAAAAAAGAAATCGAAAAAGACATGTCAGAAATCATTGCTAAGCTTTACGCCTCCGACCTATCTGATGAGGGCACCAAGAATCTGCACAAACAATTAACAGATAAAGAAAACGAATACGAGACTCTAAAACGAGAAATCCGCTCCAGCAGTCCGGTATATGCAAACCTTAATTTCCCAGAAATCGTCACTCTTAAAAAAACGCAAGCGCGACTTCTTGACTCAAATACAGTCTTTATTGAATACCTGGTAAGTGAAGAAAACTCCTGGGCTTTTGCAGTAACAAAAAATGATTTAAAGATCTTCCCTCTTCCGCCTTTAAAACTCCTGCGGACAATGGTAACAGATTACATAAAAACCTTATCAGATAAAGAAAATCATGTCTTTCATCAAGGTCATATACTATACAAAACACTAGTCTCACCTGGTCTGAGTAAGGGGATAAAAAATATTGTCTTTTTCCCGGATAACATTCTGCTTTATCTTCCTTTTGAAACCCTTATCACCCATAATTCCCAAACAAACTGGCTTGTCAATGACTTTGATATAGCCTATTCCTCATCTGTTTCCTCTTTACAGGAAATCATTCTGCGCAAGAAAGCAAATGGAGAAAAAAGATATATGGACCTATTAGCTTTTGGTGACCCGTATTTTGGACCAAAAGAGAAGGGAAACTCCAGTTTCAACTATTCCAGGCTTAAATACAGCAGCACTGAAATCAGGAAGATAAGCCAGCATTTTAAAAAAAGTAAAGTATTTCTTCGAAATAAGGCTTCTGAGGAAACACTTAAAAATCTATCCTTGGAAGATTATAAGATCATCCATTTTGCCACCCACAGCCGGATTGATAATAATAGCCCGGCCCGTTCTCACATAGCCCTTGCCAGAAATTATAACACAGCAGAAAATGACTTCCTCGAAACCCGGGAGATCTATAACTTAAAGCTTAATGCGGACCTGGTAACCTTATCAGCATGTGAAACCGGCCTGGGAAAGTTCATCAAAGGCGAGGGCATTGAAGGACTTAACCGGGCATTTTATTATGCCGGGGCCTCATCTGTTCTTATGAGCTTGTGGCCGGTTAATGACCAAGCCACATCTCAGCTTATGGAGAGGTTTTATATTCATTTAAAATCATCAGTGTCCATCTCCAGTGCCCTTCGAAGAACTAAACTGGAAATGATCGATTCCGACAATCTATCCCATCCATATTACTGGGCCGGTTTTATTATTTCCGGAAAAGCTGATCATGTTATTTTCTCCAGACGATACCAACAATTATTTTATATTGGTGCGGCCTGCCTGCTATTATTACTTATGATTACCTTATTTCGAAAAAACAGATTTCTTTTCCGGAAACATTAAAAATCAGCTTTATCCAAAATTATTTAAAGTAAATGAGAAAATAAAGAAACAAAAACACTCTATATAAATGCTAAAACAAATCTATTATTTACATGCATATGTTACCACAGATACAAAACCAATAGGAAAAAAGTCAATTATTACTGTATGAGACAGAGCAGATAGACTATCAGTAGGATATAAGCAAGAATCAGGATAATATATTGACTTTGAAAAAACCGTTATTAGCCTTGATATATTTAATAAATAATTTCGACACATTACACTTGAAAAAAATGTTAATATAAGATAGGAATGAAATGACAGATAAAAATGGAAATAGGGAAAATTTTTGTGAAATAATCGAAAGATTCACACTATTCATCCAGGCACACATTCAAAAATTCAATCCTCAGAAAAACGGCATCGATCCATACGATATTGCCCAAGAAGTGAAAATTAAAATATGGAAAATTCTAAATGATGAGAAAAAAATCCAGAATTATTCGTCTTATATTAAGAAGGTTGTAAACTCGACAGTAATAGACCAGATAAGACGCGCAAGACGACAAGAAGGGATTATCAATTTAGAAAAACAAAAAAAAATATCAGAACAAAAAAGTTTCTACTCCATGAATATTTCCGGAGCTAAAGACTTAAAATATGTTGTTGGTGAAGCAGTTGATTCTCTTATGGAATCCCGCCGAAAAGCAGTACGGCTTTTCTTATTAAACATGACAATTGAGGAAATTGCACTAATCTTAAACTGGAGCAAAGCAAAAACGAGAAACTTAATATACCGTGGTCTTGCTGATATAAAAAAAAAGCTAAAGAAAGAGGCTATTGAATATGAAGATTAACCAATTAGCTTTAATGAAGCTTTTTAGGAGTTTTATCGCTACTCCTCTCCTCCTTTCCAGAAATAAATGCCCAACCCCTGAAGCTATCCTTAGATATCTTAGAGCTAAAGCATCCAGGAGAGAGAGGAAAAAAACCACATCCCATATAAGCCGCTGCTCATCTTGTGCTAGAGAAGTTGACTTTATTCTAAGAACTTTCAGGGAGGAAAATAAACTATTCAGAAGACTTGGTGCCGTCATGGAAACAGCAAAAACAAATACTTTTTTCCCTCGCCCTGCATGGAAGTATACTACCGTATTAATCCCTACTATTCTACTAATTTCATTGACTATAACATTTCTTTTAAAAACTGCAGAAAGAAGTCAGCTCCGCGGAAAATCGAATAGCTATATCACACTTGAGCAACCAATAAATAAAATAACTCCTGAGGAAATCAATTTTCAATGGAGCGAGATTCCGACTTCGGAATATTATGTGCTAGAAATATTTGACAAAACACTTTATCCCCTTTGGCAAAGCAATAAAATCATTAAAAACAAAGCCTCTCCTCCTATGGAATTATTAAACCGTCTATGTCGAGGTGAATCCTATTTTTGGATGGTCACGGCTTTTTTATCTGATGGAACAAAAATTGAGTCCTCCCTTGCTGATTTTACGGTAAAAAAATAACCACATATTAGCGTGAAAATATAGGGGTTATGAAATCTCCATTTAAAATAAACGGTGCCCAGTAAAAAGGATGTTTGAAGTTAGAATTTATCATCTTAAGTTTTGCATTAGATAGAGCTTGAGACTTACAACTCCCTCTGGCCAAATATCTATAAAAAAGTTTCATGAATCGAGCAGTGGGCTTATCTCCGATATTCCACAATGTAGATACAACAGACCTAGCTCCAGTATAGAAAAATACCCTGGGAAGCCCCAAAATACCTTCTCCTGCTTTCAATGCCCCTCTCCCAGTTTGGCAGGCTGAAAGCACAACCATCTCCGCTTTAAGTCTGCTGTTAAATATTTCCCTCACTTGAAAAAAGCCATCTTCCTTTTTATTATCATTAAGAGACAGAACTAATGCTGACCGGTAAGGGAATTGCTCATCGAGAAATCCATGGCAGGCAAAATGGATTACAGAGTAATCCTGCCCAATAGTATTCTTCACAATACGCTCATTAGCAAACTCTCCAAGATAAATACTACTATTATTTCGAGGAAACATTTTTACAATTCCCATAACTTCATCTGCACTATATGGAAGCGGCGAAAAATCAAAACCCTGGTCATTATACAACTTTTTATAAAATTGGTCTGGGCTATATCTGACTTTATTGGTCGGAATGGAATCAACCGAATAAATCGGAGCCCCAAAAGCCAATAGTTTTTGATTTGCACTCTGTTCTACATTGTTTTGCAATAATAATCGAAGTGCTGTGGCAGAGGGGATATAGGAAATCTCATATTCATAAATCAGATAATCTCTTTGTGACGATTTAGAATCATTGGGTAGGATAAGAGTCTCAAAAGGAAGATAACACAATATTCCATCCGGAACAATGATTACCCGATTAACTGAATCAGGTATTACTTGCTCTGCCTGAGTAAAAAATTCCGAATATAAACGCTGGGCTGCATAAACACCCTTAAATTGACCATTTGGTGGTTCAGAAAGTTCCTTAAGATAAGCTTTTAATGACCTTCTAATCGCCTTCCGCCCAGGAAGAAGAAACACTTCAAACTTTGATGAGGTTATAATAAATATGAAAGACTGTTGTTCACCGAGCAGATATTCAATAATCGCACTCTTTTTATCCAGAATATTCTCTTGAATTTCCATCACACTACATGGTTCATCCTGAACTAGACTTGCAAATTTAGGGTTCTCAATCCGAATCCGAGACATTAAAGCCGCATATTTATCCTCCGCCAGCTCTAACTTTTGTTCAATTACATTTCTTTCCTCAGCCAGCTCTCCTAAATGTGTAAGCTTTCTGATAAAAGCAGATATCTCTCTAGAAAGGCCTTTCTCTGCATCTTTTAGCTCCTGGCTTAGCTTTGTACGGAAATCAACCTTTGATTCAGCCATAATATCCTGAAAAGCCCCAGCTTTGGCTTTTTCTGCTAAAAGGAACATCCTATATTTGAAATCTCTGTCCTTATGTTCGGAATAAAGTCTAAAGTAAAGTCCTAAAAGATGCTCATAGACTTGGAGTTTATCACGATTGTATCCAGCCTTGTTGACATCTAGGATAATTCCTCGGCGAATCCGCTCAATAACCTCAACAGCTTTTTTGAAATACTCCTCTGCCTCTAAAAACATATGTCTATACTCGTAACTGCACCCTAGGCCAAAATAGGCTTCCCACAAAACATTATAAGCCCGTATCTGTTGGCCTAAGGCTACAGCCTGCTTTAAATACTTCTCTGCCAAGGGCCAACGTTTAAGGTTTAAATAGGCAAGGCCAGTATTTGATAAAAGCATAGCTTTAGCTTCAAGATCCATATTCCCTTCGGCTTCAACTAGCCCTTTCTTTAAATATTGCAAAGCTTTTTGATTCTGTTCTAAGTCAAGATATAGATTTCCAATATTATTTAAGACCCGGATTGTAGTTTTTTTATCCCCTGTTTTTTCTCTTAAGTCTAAACAACGTTTGAAATAATCAATCGCTTGAGAATAGTCTGCCTCATCCAGACTGATTAAGGCTTTTTTGTGAAATAGAAACCCAAGATTATTATAATCCATAGCTATAAATCTATCATCCTTAGCTTCCATGTCTATTTTTAGCGCTTCCTCAAAGTACTCTTGAGCTTTGCGGAAGGAACCAAAATCGCGATAAACATTTGCCAGATTACTGAGATTTGTTGCTATATATCCTTGATTATTTAGTTTGCTGGCAATTTCCAATGATTGGAAAAAAGCACTTAACGCTTTAGAATGATCATTCAATTTTGAATAATAGCTGCCAAGATTGATAAGCCCGTTACAGATTTCTCTTTCATTCTTAAGTGCACGGGCAAGCTTTAATCCCTGTTGGATTAACTCATAAAAGCTATCTAAGTCAGACATTCTCCAGTATACAATGCTTAACTGCCGCAGGCATTTAACCTTATGTTCCCGGCTGAATACTTTCTCAGCCAAAGCAATAGTCTCCTGAAAACAAACAATTGCCTTCTGGAATTCCCCATCATTTCGAAACTCCACACCTTCAGTATATAACCGGTATATATCAACAGCAGCCCGGCATACATCCTTTTCATGCTCCAACCCAAGCTCCTTTGCCAGGGCAAGCCCCTGCCTATATAAAACATCTGACTCCTCAATCTGCCCGATATTCCAGTTAAGCACTCCCAGATACATCAAACATTCAAGCTGTTTTTCCTTATCCCCCAGGTTCTGCGCTGTATCAAACGCCTGCTCAAAAAGACTGATCGCTTGCTTAAACTCTCCCTCAGCCAATAAAGCCTTACCCGACTGCCCAACCTGATCCCCACTGGCCATCCCCTGCCCTCTCCGGCCTCCCCCATCCCCGGAAGACACAGGCAAAAAAACCAGAAACCCAGCCAAAACACACAGCATTACCTTCCCAATCACCAACATATTGACTTTTCCCAACATAGAGCAGAAAACTTAATGCAAATTCCAGGCAATGTCAAATTAATTTAATTTTTTTCAAAAAAACCCTTACATTATAAATTCACCTGTGCTATAATGCATTTAATTCTTGTTGTACTGGCTGGGCAAGAATTGACCCTCTTATTACCCCCTTTTGCTTATATTCCCCTAACAGCCAGTATCACCCCCCCACCCGGCTGGCAGCCCTCAGTTGCTATCTGCTATTTTCCCTTCTCCATCTTCCATTTACTGTTTGCAATTTCACATTTACCCTGTATTATTTGTTCAGGAGAAATGAAATGAAAAACACAGCCATCATCCCTCTTATATTTCTGATAGCAGGCCTTGTATTCGCTGCTTCTGAAACAAGACCGCGTTTACGGGAATTCGGGATTAAAACAGGGGTTATGCAGCCCGGCAAATTAAATGCGATAACAGATGTCAAAGGCGTATCCGTAGGCCAGGTAACCCTTATCAAGGGAAAAAACATCCGCACAGGAGTTACAGCCGTACTCCCCCACAGCGGCAATATCTATCAGGCAAAAGTACCGGGCGCAGTATATGTGGCAAACGGGTACGGAAAACTCACTGGTTACACTCAGATAGAGGAACTGGGCAGCATTGAAACGCCTGTAATACTTACAAACACCTTAAGCGTGCCAACAGCAGCAGATGCGGTTATAGACTATATCCTCTCCCTTAAAGGCAATGAAAAAGTAGGCTCTGTAAACGCTGTTGTGGGAGAGACCAATGACGGGGATTTAAATGATATCCGGGGCCGGCATGTGAAAAAAGAACATGTGCTGGAGGCTATAAAAAAAGCAGAGTCCGGGCCTGTAAAGGAGGGTTGTGTGGGCGCGGGCACAGGCACTGCCTGCTATGGGTACAAGGGCGGCATAGGCACTGCCTCGCGTAAACTGCCTGAGGAGCTGGGAGGCTATACTGTAGGTGTATTGGTACAGACCAATCACGGAGGAGTGCTTCAGATAAACGGCCTGGCTGTGGGGGTTAAACTGGGTAAATACTCATTTAAGCGCTATCTTGAAGGCGACTCAGACGGGTCATGTATGATAGTTGTGGCAACTGATGCGCCCTTAAGGAGCCGCAACTTAAAGAGGCTGGCAAAACGGGCGCTTTTGGGGATAGCGCGTACCGGGGGGTATTATTCCAATGGCAGCGGTGATTATGCCATAGCCTTTTCTACGGCAGAGGAGCTGAGGATCCCGCACAGGTCAGAGGCTGGGACACTTAAAATCGAGGTGCTGCGCAACAGTCGGGTGTCGCCCCTTTTTCTGGCAGCGGCTGAGGCTGCGGAAGAGGCGATTTTAAACTCCCTTTTTAAGGCAGTGACTGTAAAGGGGCGGGACGGCCATATCCAGGAAGCGCTGCCTCTGGATAAGCTTAAAGAGATCATGGGCGCAAGAGTGAAGTAAAATGAAAAAGACCATAGGCATTTTGGGGGGAATGGGGCCTGAGGCTACAGCATATATGTACAATCTGCTTATTAAAAAGACAGAGGTTAAAAAAGACCAGGACCATATCAGGGTGATTATCTTATCCGATCCGGGTGTGCCGCCGCGTACAGAGGCTGTGCTGGGAAAAGGGCCGAGTCCAGTGCCTTATCTTGTAAAGGGAGTAAAAACGCTTAAGGGTGTGGGGGCGGATTTTATTATTATGCCCTGTGTCACAGCCCACTATTTTATCCCCGAAGTTAAAGAGCTGGTGGATTTTAAACTGATAAGCCTGGTTGAGGAATCTGTCAAATGGGCAAAGCTTAATATGGCGGGGCTTAAAAAAGCAGGGATTTTGGCAAGCACCGGCACTTTAAAGTCACGGCTTTTTCATGATGCATTTGGGAGAGAGGGAATTGAGCTGATCGTGCCTGAGGGAAAAGCGCAGGCAGAGTATATGGAAGCTATATTTGGAGACAAAGGCATTAAGGCCGGTTATACAGAGGAGCGGCCGCGGGAGATGATTTTAAAGTGTGCGCGGAAGCTTATAGAGCAGGGGGCTGAGGCTGTTATAGCAGGGTGTACTGAAGTGCCGCTTGTTTTAAGGGATGCGGATATCTCGGTGCCTCTTATAGAACCTATGCGGATTACGGCTGAGGCGGGGATTGAGGCTGCGGGAAAAACAGTAAAGGCAGAGAAAGACAGATAAAGCAGTAAAAATGGGGACATGGTGCTTTTTTGGTCAGCCAAAAAGGCACCATGTCCCCATTTTTCTTCAGAAAAAAGCAACATATCCCCATTTTTCTTCAGGAAAAAGTTATTTTAATTGTTGTGCCGTCTTTATTAACTAGGGCGAGCTTTCCTCCTATCTGCCTTGTCAGGTCTTTTATGAGCTGCATGCCCAGGGTCTCTGGTTTGCTAATATCTACTTTGTCAGGATGGCCTATGCCGTTGTCGTTTACGATTAGGGTTTTTTCGCCCTTTTTATCAGCATAAAATTTAACTATAATCTCCCCTTTTTTACCTTTGGGGAAGGCATGCTTTAAAGCATTTGAAACAAGCTCATTTATCAGCAGTCCCACAGGTACCCCCTGATTAATATCGAGGTGAATATCCTTAACATCTGTTTTTAAGGTGATCTGCTTTGGGTCGATCTGGTAAGTCTGCATCAGATGAGTGGTAAGGCTGCGGATGTAGTGGGCGAAATCGATGCTTGCAAAATCTTTGGACTGGTAGAGCTTTTCATGGATGAGCGCCATGGAACGGATGCGGTTCTGGGCGACTTTGAACATATCCTCTAATTTTTTATCCTTGGCAGTATAGGATTGCAGCCTTAGCAGGCTTACTATTATCTGCATATTGTTTTTTACCCGGTGGTGGATCTCTTGAAGCAGCACTTCTTTTTCTTTGAGCGAGGCTTTTATCTTTTTCTCGGCCTGTTTGCGGGCGGTTATGTCCTCTGAGACGTTAGACAAAAACTGTGGTTTCCCCGTATTGGGATCCATGACCGTGAATGTCCTCGCATACACATCAATTAGCTTCCCTGTTTTGATGTTCCGGTATTGTAGTTCGCCTTCCCAGGTTTTTCCCTGCATAAGCGCTGGCAGTAATTCAGTCTGTCCCATTTCTTTAAAGTGGTCGGGGATGACTTCCATAATGTTAATCTGTTCAACTTCATCAGGCTCAATACCGAGCATTTTACCACCCGCCTCATTGAGGAAGATCATCTTTCCATCCATGCTAGCAAGGTTGACAAGCTCAGAACTGTATTTAGCTATTGATGCTAGTTTTGCCAATTCTTCTTCCGCCTGTTTGCGGTCTGTGATGTCCAAAATCGAGGCAACACTTTGTTCGGTTCCGGGGATCATGTCAACAATCACTATCCCGTATCTAATCTCTCCGGCACTATTGATTAACCGCGCCTCATATCTTTTCGGGGCTTCATCTCCTCCTTTGCGGCGGGAAGCGTGGTATTTTTTCATAATGGCAAGGTCTTCTTTGGAGCAGAAGTCCGTCCACTTTTTTTTACCTTCTATATCCTTTTTTGAATATCCAGTAAGTTTTTCCATTTCCGAGTTGACAAGAGACATAGTCATATCGGCTTCAACAATTGCAGTGGCTGTGCCGGTGTTTTTAAAGATACTTCTGTATTTCGCCTCGCTTTCCTGGAGTGCCTCCTCTGCCCGCTTGCGCTTGGTTATGTTGCGAACCATTGAAAGAGCTCCCATAACTGAACCGTCAGCTTTTCTCAGGGGTGTGTTTGACCAAGCACAGGTGATAGTGCGGCCATCTTTGGTAATATTCTCATTTGTGCTGTGTGCTGTAGCGTCTCCCTTGAGCAGCCGGCTCCAAATCTTATCCATGAGTGGTTGAACTTCTTTAGGCACTATGAGGTCATATGAATGTAGCCCTTGCGCTTCTTCTGCTTTAAAACCGAAGATCTCCTCAGCAGCGGGATTCCAAGATTTCACGCGAAACCCTTCATCCCAGACAATTAATCCGATAGGCATACGCTCAATCTGCAGCTGGAGGTATTCCTGGAGCTGCTTGACCTCAGCCTCCTTCAGCTTTTGGTCTGTAATATCGCGCAGAATTCCCAGGATGCGCATTTCCTCTCCCGGAAGCGGGGCGGTGTTTACTTCAACATGTTTTGTTTCTCCGGATTTTGTGATAATTCTGAAGGAATATATGGAAGGCAGTTTTTTGCCCTTTCCCCTGGCATCTTTTCTTTTTTCTATCAGCTTTTTGTCATCCGGATGGATTGTGTCAAAAAAGTTAAAATCATTGCTATACACTTCTTTGGCTTTATACCCAAGGATCTTTTTAAATGCGGAATTGATATATTCGAATCCTTCTGTGCCTATAATATAAATACCATCCTGGGAGCTTTCGGAAAGGAGGCGGTATTTTCCTTCGCTTTTTTGGAGGGCTTCTTCTGCTTTTTTCCAGTTAGTGACATCACGTGCAAATTCAACCGCCCCATTTATTTTACCTGTTTCAGGATCTTTCATTGGATAACTAAAAAGTTCAATCCATTCAACTGCAGACCCAGGTAATCCTGGTACGATGTCTCGTTCGGTTTTCCCGGATTTCATACATCTGAGCGTCGGACAGGAATCACATGGTGTATTCCTATTTTGATACACTTCATAACACTTTTTCCCTTCCAAAGGAAGATTTTCAGCATACCACTCTTTCATGAGATTATTGACATGACGAATAGTCAGGTCAGGGGCCAGCACACTGATACCATCCTGGATGCTTTCAAATACAGAGCTAATTAAATGTTGACTCTCCTGTAACTCATCCTTTGCTTTCATTATATCGGTGAGGTCTATTGCTTGTACTATGACATTGGAAACCTTTCCATTACTCTCAAGCATTGGGGTAAAGATCGATTCTACGATCTTGTGGGTGGCGTTTTTTACGTCAACGTGGTCAACAGCCCCAAAATCGTAATCTATTATGATGTTGGCAGCTTCTCCTTTTTCAAATACCTTTCTAATATCTGGCATGAACCCTTGTTTTTCAATGACAGCATCTTGGAATAGATTGTACTTACCGATTACCTCCTCCTCGGTAGCTCCAAAGAACTCCAGGCAGGCAGGATTTGCTCTGATTGCTGTTCCCTTCTCATCGGATACCCACATGCTCACAGCAGAACTCTCTATGATTTTATCAATAAATCTGGTTGTTTCTTTCAATGTTTTCTCAGTCAATTTTTTTTCGGTGATGTCCTCGAACACTCCATATCCATACATCACTCCCTCTTCCTTGTAAGTGGCGATAGCTTTGTCGTGTAAATAGATCCATTTACCATCTTTCCTTTGGATTCGATACTCAATATCAAACTTCCCCTCTCTTTTGAATAGCCCCTCATAGGCTTCTATAACTTGTTCAATGTCATCTGGATGGATTCTACCGAACCAGAGACTATCGCCCGCGCTGTATATCTCTTCTGAAGAAAATCCATAGACTTTTTTGATATTAGGGCTGATGAAGCTTGTGTTCCCTTTATTGTCAGTTATCCAGGTAACAACTGGGATGCTTGTAACCAGGGTGCGGTATTTTCCCTCGCTCTCTTGCAGCGCCTCCTCTGCCTGCTTGCGCTCAGATTCCGATTTCTCCAGTTCTTTAATCTGGCGGCGTGATGAGGCAAGCTCGTCTATAAGCTGTTTTTTGGTTTTGTTTTTATCTGTCATTTATGAATCCCCTGACAATGTTTGTGAAGGCTAACTTAATCCCAATCCCCATAATCCTTAACTCTTAATCCTTAATCCATAAAAATTTTATATAAATATTCTATATATGTCAAACATGCGGAAAAAATAGAGAAAACAGGAAAGGCAGGGAAAAAGCAGGAAAAACAGGAAAAACAGAAAAAATGGGGACATGTTGCTTTTTTGGTTAACCAAAAAAGCAACATGTCCCCATTTTTCTTCCTGTATCCCCATTTTTCTTCCTGCCGGGATTTCTCCCAGCTATTTTTTATTTGCTATTGGGGGGGCAATTATTTAATAATAATAGACTCATTTTAGGGAGAGAACTATGAAGCATAAAAAATTATACTTAACCGGTTTGGTGGTGATAACTGCACTCCTGTTATGCGCAGCTGTATTTCTGGTGCCCCGGGGGATTCAAGAGGCCTCGCTGCAGCCTGAATTGCCGGAAGGGTGCACTGTTATCCTGGTGGGCAAAGACGCCTCAACAGACGGCTCGGTTATGGTAACCCACACTGCCGACTGCGGCATATGCGACTGGACCTGGCACTTTGTGCCGGCTGCAGACCACCCCCCTGATGCTGTGCGTAAGATATATCATATAAACCAGATGAAGACCTGGCCGCCTGAGACCGGCGGGAAATGGAAGATGGCGCTTGAAGAAGGCTACACCGAATTTGACCTCCCCCAGGTAGAACACACTCACGCCTACACACACGGAGTTTTTGGCTATATGAATGACCATCAGCTGGCAATGGGTGAATCAAGTATAGGCTGCCGCGCGAAACTGCGGAACCCGACTCCGGCGGTAAAGTTTGACATCACCATGCTGACACTTCTGGCTATGGAAAGGTGCACAACCGCCCGGGAAGCTATAAAACTTATGGGAGGGCTGGCTGAAAAATACGGGTACGGCTATGTTGACAGCGGCGAGATGCTGGCAGTGGCAGACCCTGAGGAAGCCTGGATATTTGAGATAATGCCTGTGGGCCCGCTTTGGACTCCCAAGAGCGGGAAACCGGGAGCTGTCTGGTGCGCGCAGAGGGTGCCTGATGACCATGTCAGTGTCTGTCCAAATGAAGCGCGCATCGGCGAGATCGACCCGGATGATACAGAGAATTTTTTAGCCTCTCCCAATGCCGTGTCCCTGGCAGTGGAAAAAGGTTTTTACGATCCGGAAAGCGGCGAGCCTTTTATCTGGAAAAAAGCTTATTCTCCGGTCACAGGGAGTGCAGCAAGCACCCAAGGCAGACGGGGCAGGCTGTGGCGGTTTTTTGACCTGGTGGCCCCTTCCCGTAAATTCAGCCCGGATACCCCGAATATGGAACTCCCCTTTTCAGTTGCCCCTGAAAAAAAGCTTTCTTTAAAGGATGTAATCGCCCTTATGCGGGATAAATACCAGGGCAGCAGCTTTGACCCGGCCCAGGGGATAAAGGGAGGACCGTTCCGTAATCCCAATCTTTTTGGAGGTTTTACAGTAGATAAAAAAAGATACAACGCATCCCGCTGTATAAGCGTTAATAAGGCGGAATACACCACTGTGGCTGTGTGCCGTGACTGGCTGCCTGACCCTGTAGGCGGAGTGGTGTGGCTGTCGTTCGGGGCACAGGATACAACCTGTTACATGCCGATTTATGCAGGAGTTACCGCAATCCCTGAGTCTTTCAGTATAGGGGACCACTGGCATTTAAACCGCAACTCCGCAAGGTGGGCTTTTGATTATGTTGATTTTCATACCCAAGTGGCCTACTCTCACGCTATAGAAGATATAAAAAAAGCTCAGCTTATCTGGGAGGATGGAGCTATAGATAAAGGGCAGGCTGTTGAAAAAACAGCGCTTGAGCTTTTTAAACAGGACCCGGAACTTGCAGCAGAGTATCTTACCGATTACTGCTTAAGCCACGCCGAAAAAGTATTGGATGCCTGGTGGAAGTTGGGGGACGATCTGCTGGTAAAATACAATCACTTCCGGATCTATGACCCGGAGAAAAGGACCGCCAGGTCGCTTAAAATACCTGAATGGTGGAAACAGGCGGTTATAAAGTATGACAAGCTCGAGCCGCTTAAAAAGTAATAAAGCAAAACCAGGAAAACCAGGAAAAGCATTGACAACTACGGGTAAATCGGATATAAACCTTTTTACCTTAATTTAACCTGAGGAGGTGAGTTTTATTGGCATACATCGTAATTGATGAAGGCGAGAACATCGAATCAGCCCTGAGAAGATTTAAGCGAAAAGTTCAACATGAAGCCATTATTAAAGAGATAAAAAAGCATTCTGTCTACTGTAAACCCGGCGAGAAAAGAAGGCTGAAAGAAGCTAACGCCAGAAAGCGGATGAGAAGACGCCTCCGTAGAGAAAGTAGTTTCCATAATTATTAACAAAACAATTAAAAAACCTCCCTGGCTAAAGGTTAAACTGCCGTCCCACAAAAACTTTTTTTACGTATCCAACCTGTTAAAGCAAAAAAAGCTTAACACTATCTGCCAGAGCGCCAGGTGCCCCAATGTATCAGAGTGCTGGTCCCATAAAACCGCCACATTCCTTATACTTGGGGATATCTGCACCCGCAACTGCGCCTTCTGTGCGGTTGAGAAAGGCAGTCCCCTGGCTCCTGATACAGAAGAAGCCGGCCGGATAGCAGAGACAATATCTGCGATGGGGCTGAAATACGCCGTGATAACATCGGTCACCCGGGATGACTTGCCTGACGGCGGGGCATCTATTTTTGCAGAGACTATTAAAGCCGTAAAAAAAAGTAACCCCGGTATTAAAATAGAAGTCCTTATCCCGGATTTTTCCGGGGACATGCGACAGCTTGAAACCGTTGTCCGGGCAGAGCCCGATGTGCTGAATCATAATTTGGAAGTTCCGGAAGCGATATATCCCCGGATAAACCGTCCTTCAGATAATTACCGCAGGTCGCTTCAGGTGCTGAAAAGAGCAAAAGAAATGGGCGCAGTCACAAAATCAGGACTTATGCTCGGTCTGGGAGAAAGCGAAGAAGACATCCTACGGACTAGCAAGGACCTCCGGGAAGTATCCTGTGACCTTTTAACGATCGGGCAGTATCTTCAGGCTGTTAAAAATAATGCGCCCGTGGTAAAATACTATTCTCCGGATAAATTTGTTTTATTCCGGGAAAAGGCGCTTGACGCCGGTTTTAAGGGCGTTGTGTCAGGGCCGCTTGTCCGCAGTTCCTATTTGGCCCATAAGCTTTATAATACTATAAATAATTTAGAGGTATAGAAAAAATGCGCTATTTAATCTTATCCGACCTTCATGGAAACCTGGAAGCTTTAGATGTAGTGCTTAAGTTTGCTGAGGGAGAAAAAATCGACCACTACCTGTGTTTAGGAGACCTCGTAGGATACGGAGCTTCCCCGAATAAGGTGATAGATAAAGTGCAGGCGCTCAAACCTCTATCAATTATCCGCGGAAACCATGACAAAGCTGTGTGCGAAAGTGAATCCCTTGAATCATTTAACCCTATTGCTGCTATGGCCATCAGTTGGACACAGGAAAATATTTCGGAAAAAAACTTGGATTATCTCTGCAAAATAAAAAAGGGGCCTCTGAAAATAGAGGACAATATTACTATCTGCCATGGCGCCCCTTTTGACGAAGATTACTATATATTTGGAGAATTCGATGCGGCAGAAGCCTTTTTGCATATAGAAACCCATATAACTTTTTTCGGGCATACCCATTTTCCCTTTGTTTATAAGAACAAGGATCACCTGATCGAAGGCACCTATGTCTCTGGAAATTTCAGTAAATTAAAACTAAAGAAAAAGACCAGATATCTCATCAACCCGGGTTCGCTCGGCCAGCCCCGGGATAGAAACATCCGTTCCTCCTGTGCGGTTTATGATTCCGAAGCCGGAGAAATATACTTTCACCGGCTCGAGTATGACATTGAAACAACCCAGAAAAAAATACTCGACGCCAAACTCCCCCCGGCTCTGGCTAAAAGGCTGTTTGCGGGAATATAGACGGAAAAATACGGAGGAAATCTATGCTGTATACAACTTATGACTTTACAAAGGGGAAACTTTTTTTAGGGAAAACTGAGAAAGGCCTGTGTATAGTCAAATTTATACGGAAGGCTGCGGATATAAAAAATACAGTCCTCTCTCTCGAAAAAATATCAGTTCAGGCAAAGGCGGGTAACAATTCTGCCTTTCTTCGCGAAATAAAGCTTTTTGACCGCTATTTTAAGGGAAAGCCCGAATCTTTTGATTCTATAAGCCCGGATTACACATTCGGCACCCGGTACCAGCAAAAAGTCTGGAACAAGGCCCGCAATATCCCCTATGGAAAAACCTTATCCTATAAAGACCTGGCGCTTCAGCTTCACAGCCGGGGATACAGAAGCGTGGGGCAGGCCCTGGGTAAAAATCCTCTGCTTATTATTGTCCCCTGCCACCGCATTATCCGCTCAGACGGCAGCCTGGGAGGCTTCGGAGCAGGACTGGGGCTGAAGAAATGGCTGCTTGCACTGGAAGCGCAGGCAGAGGAATAGTCCCCCTCACCCCAAAATTTATTTGCCGATAAAGCGGTTTATGAATTCAAAGGTACGGTTGTAGGCCTCCATGCGGTTCTTGTAGAGTAGGAATTCATGAGGCTCGTCAGGCGCAATCATCAACTCTATATGCACATCACCTTTGACCCGCAGTTTCTGCACGATATCTGTTGTCTGCTGGAAAGGCACATTGCGGTCGTCGTCGCCATGGATAAAAAGCACAGGTGAGGTCCAGGTATTGAGGCTGGCTACAGGAGAAGATTCGCGGGCCAGTTTTCGCTCCTCTTCATTGAGGCGCCCCCATCCCATCTGGGACCAGTCGTGTACGCCCGCCATATCCACGCCCACCTTAAAGATGTCCGAATTGCGGGACAAGGCCATGGCCGTAAGCAGGCCACCGTAGGAAAGACCCCATTTTCCAATCCGTTCCGGGTCAACTTCGGGGCGGCTCTGGAGATACCTGGCGCCGGCCAGCACATCCTGGTATTCGGAGGCACCCCGCATACCGGTCTTTTTTGCGTTGCGGAAGGAGCGGCCGTAGCCGATGCCGCTGCGATAGTTTATGGAGATCACCACATAACCCTGGTTGGCAAAATACTGGTTAATGCCGTAAGCCTCGGAATAGAACTCCATATAGTGCCAGCCCAAAAGCATCTGGCGGATGGGTCCGCCGTGGGTGTAAACCACACCCGGACGCTTATCACCCGGTTTGGCTCCTTTGGGGAGAAAAAGCTGGCAGGGTATCTCAAGCCCATCCGGGGCTTTGACAATAATAAGCTCGGGCACGATCAATTCGTCCAGAGGGAATTCAGCCGGGAGGCTCTGCGGGGCAATAACTCTTGATTTTCCTCCTTCAGAAGGCACTAAAGCGATGGACATAGGATGCCTGGCAGTCGCATGCAAAAAAGCGACCTCTTTTCCTGAGGCGATGGCCACAGGATAGCTGCCAATGGTGGCGCCTGAAGTAAGCTGGGCAGCTTTACCCCCGGCTGTGGGAACCTTCCATATGTGCCGGCCGTGGATATCGGCCAGGTTTGTCGACATAAACAGGGTGGTGCCGTCGCTTGAGAGACCTATGTGCTCTACAACTCCCTCCTCAGGAGTCAGATCCACAGGTACTCCGCCTTTAAGCGGCAGGGAGAAAACATGTTTCCATATGTCGTGCTCAGCTGTAAAGAGAATGCGGTTATTGGCAGTCAACTGAAAATCGTCAAAAAGATAGAACCTGGGTTTCATTTTAGGAGTTTGCCACACTTCCTTCGCACTCCCTTCCGCAGCAGCGGCAACCATAATTTTCAGGTTGGCTGGGGCGCGGTCCCGGAACCCGGAGGTTGCATTGTACTGCAGGCCCGGCCTTCGTAAAAAGGCGATTTTCTTACCATCAGCAGACCAGGAAGGATTACTGTCCCGGTCCACATCTGGGGCAATCCAAGTGATTTTTCTTGCAGTAAGGTCAAACACGCCGATATAGCTGTGGTCATCCCGCCTGGATACAAAGGCGATGCGGGTCCCGTCGGGCGACCAACAGGGAGAGCCGTTTTCTCCGGCCGCTCTAAACAGCAGTTCAGGCTCTGGAACAACACCAGGATTATCCGGCGGTTTTAAGGGGAGCCTGTAGATGAGGCCGTCTCTTACGATCAGGACCCATTTCCCGTCAGGAGAGAGGACCGGATTTCTTCCGGTGGCTACCTTCCAGAGTTTTCCTTTGCCGGGCCTTACCGCCCAAATGGCCTGTTCCATTCCATCCGGGTCGCTGCGGGAATTTGTGACCCACCCTTTACTGTTGGGGCGGCCTCCTTTGACAAAGACCACGGTCTTTCCATCATCAGTGATAGAAACACCGGGAAGCTCAAAGACTTCATCCCGGGCGTAGCCTGTCAGGTTGACCGGCTTAAAATCCGGAGCTGCCGCAGTCCAGACATTTCGCTCGCCCTTGGCATAAAAAACCCAGGCGATTCGGTCTGCCTTTTGGGCCGATACTAAGCTCCAGGGGTAAGGCGGACTCAGCACCTGCTCAAGGGTAAACATGCCCTGGGCCGGAGCCTGACCGGTTATACCGAAAAAGATCACAATACAAACGGCAATAATTAAAAGTATTCGCATTTTTCGCATTATTTTCTCCTTAGTCCTTCCAGGCTAGAATAATACAACAGGAGCGATTAAATCAATAAAAAAACACACTAACCTGGATTATTCACGAGCACATTAATATCTGTTAACCTGGATTATTCACGAGTCGAGGTTGCCGCAGATACGAGGCGCAGGGGATGAAGCTGTGGTCCTTCACTGCGAATCCGCTGCAACAAAGTAGATGTGGTAAGATCGTCTCGCCCGGAGGGTAAAAAGTGCCAATGAAAAAATAAGTTATTGATTTTATTGAATACGGCATTGGCAATTTTTATGAATAATCCAGGAGAATTGACATGTCTATTTTGTATATGATACGCTTTTCCCCAGGTTGGAGGTAAAAATGATAAAAAAACTCAAATCAGTTTTTATTATACTCCTGTTATTCTTTGTGCTTCCGTTTACTGTGCTATCACAGGGAAACACTAAGCCTGATCTTTCTGCGGCTTTCCGGGTAATAAACACCTGGCTTGAAGCCCAACGCGATTACGACATACTGCCGGGTATTTCGGCTGCCATAGTCTGTGATCAGGAAATCATCTGGAGCAAAGGCTATGGGATGTCTGATCTGGAGAAACACGTCAAGGCAAATCCCGCCACTATCTACAGTATCTGTTCGATCTCCAAATTATTTACTTCTGTGGCAATCATGCAGCTGCGTGACGCCGGAAAGCTGAGGCTGGAAGACCGTGTAGGCGATCTCCTTCCCTGGTTTGATCTGAAACAGCAGTGGGAAGACAGCGGCCCTATTACAGTCAGGGCCATTCTCACCCATTCATCAGGCCTGCCCCGTGAATCGGATTATCCCTACTGGACCGGTCCAGACTTCCCTTTTCCCTCCCGGGAAAAAGTCAAAACAAAGCTCAGCAGCCAGAAAACCCTCTACCCAGCTTCCACTTATTTCCAGTACAGCAATCTCGGGTTGACCCTGCTTGGCGAAATTGTGGCAGAAGTCTCAGGCATGCCCTATACACAGTACATCGAAAAGAATATCCTAAAGCCCCTGCGGCTGGCCAACACCCGCACAAAACTGCCGGAAGATCTTTGGAGAGGGAAACTTGCTACAGGCTACAGCGCCGTAAAACGGGATGGTAGCCGTGACATGCTTCCTCTTTTCCAGGCCAACGGTATTAAAGCCGCTGCCGGTTTTTCCTCTACAGTAGAGGACCTGGCTCGTTTTGCATCCTGGCAGTTCCGGCTTCTGGAAAATGGCGGCGAGGAAATCCTTAAAGCATCTACTCTCCGGGAGATGCACCGTGTTCACTGGATGGACCCTGATTGGGAAACTGCCTGGGGCCTGGGATTTTCAGTGAGAAAAGTGGATGAAAGGACTATCGTCGGCCACGGCGGTGGATGTCCGGGTTATCGAAGCACTCTCATGATCGATCCCTTAAAAAAACAGGCGTTTATCGTCATGATCAATGCTCAAGGAGTAAGCCCTGATAAATACGCAAACGGCATGAGAGAGATCTTAAAAAAAGCCATAAGTACAAAGAAAGAGAAAAAAACGGAAGAAGTCGGGCTGGAAACCTATGCGGGTTATTACAATAACCAGCCCTGGGGAGGAGAAACGGCTGTTATCCCCTGGTATGGGAACCTTGCGATCTTAAGGCTTCCCTCTGAAAAGCCTGCGCAGGCCATTACTCTCCTGAAACACATAAAAGACGATACATTTCGCCGCATTCGCAAGGATAAGTCATTGGGTGAAGAAGTGCTGTTTGAAAGAGATGAATCGGGAAAAGTTTTCCGCATGTGGCAGCACAGCAATTACAGTGATAAAATTAAGTAATCTCGAGCGTTTTTTAGGTTAGGGCTCAAGTTTGTCGTACTGATCTTTTGTGATCTCAGCTTGCACTTTTCCGGTATGCTCAATCCCATCAGGCTCGAACAGGATGAGTTTAACATGACCGCGAGGCACAACTCGATGCTCTCTTCCGTGAGAAACAATATAGAACTCGCCGGCATGTAAGGTAACGGAATCCTCTTTCTCCAGAATATCAAGCACGCCATCTACTACAAGGAAGAGCTCGTCTTCCTTATCATGTGTATGCCAGGGAACTTTATCCCCTTCCAGCCGCACAAGCTTGACATGCTGACCGTTAAGCTCCCCCACTATCTTCGGCGAAAACGTATCAGAAAATTTTTTAAAACAGTGCTCAATGTTTACTACTTTTTCCATTTTCTATCTCCTCCGGATACTTTCTCCTTTTGATTCTCCCTCTTTTTTCATCTATTCACCCAGGTTAGGGCAACTCCCCTTATATTATGGGATTAGCGTAACAATAAATACAGCCGTGCGGGCAGGCCTGGGTATAGCTGCCGATATCAACCGAATCTGTGCACCGGCATTCTTGGCGCTGGCTTTTGTCTTTTTTTTCAGATACAGGCGCTTTATCCGGGTGAAGGGAACAAAGCAGAGCTCCGTCTATACAGGCTGAGGGCTTGATCCCGGGAACAGCAGTCAAAAAATCCTGGCTGCAGGAGAAAAGGTTTAAGCCATAATTTGCTGCGATTTCCCCAAGATAACAGGCATTTTTTAGTTTTTCCTTCTCCGGCGGATCAATATATTTAAATCCGTATTTAAGCGCGCGCCTGCAAGCTTTCCCGTACCACTGGGTGAAGCTGAAACGTACATCCTTGATCCCGCGGGCCCTTAATTCAGGCGCCAGTTTCTCAAAATAATTAAGATTTGTCCTGCGGCTGCTCCCCTCCTCCCAATAAATAACCGGGTCAAAACGCAGGGAAACCCTTTCCGGGCTGCCTGCAAGCTTTATTAAAGGATCAAGCTGTAAAATAGCTTTTTGAGGGGATGGGGCATTCTTCTCTATGAATGTGCCTCCCAGACCGGTTATCGTGAAATGAAAATATAACTGAGCATATTTCCGTAGAGCTTTTTGCAAGCTGAAGCGGTTATCAATAAGATTTTCAAAGTTTTTCGACCAGAGCACAAAAGTATGAACTGCCTCAGGAGAAAGGTCTGCAGAATAAGTAAAGCCTGAGGGGCCGCTGACCCTGGCTCTTTCTTTTTCAACAGCTGCAGAAAGCCAGTCCGGAAACGAGGCGACCAGGTCCGTACGCCGCGATGCGCTTATTACTCTTTTCATAGCTGCTTGACAGTCGGTTACAATGGCTTTAGTATTTTAGCTGATTGTTACCGGTGCAGGCAATGTCTATATTTAAAGCAAAGAATCTGAGAAAAAGTTTTAACCGGCGTATGGTGGTAAAAGGAATTGATATTGAAGTAAGGTCTGGAGAGATAATCGCCCTGCTGGGCCGCAACGGGGCGGGAAAAACCACCTCATTTCTTATGATGGCCGGGCTGCTCAAACCCGAAACCGGAACCATTTATCTGGACGACAATGATATCTCAAAATTTTCATCCAACCAGCGCGCAGAAACCGGAATAACCTATCTCCCGCAGGAAAACTCGGTTTTCCTAAAGACTTCCACTGAAAACAATCTAAAGATGATCATTGAGCTTAAACACCACAGCCGCAAAGAAAGAGATGAAATAAGCAACAACCTGCTAGAGGAAATGGGGCTTTTATCCCTGGCAAAACAATCCGCCCACACTCTTTCTGGAGGCGAGCGGCGGCGGGTGGAAATCTGCCGCGCCCTTATCCTTGACCCAAAATTTCTGCTCCTAGACGAGCCTTTCACCGGCATAGACCCGCTTACTGTTATTGAACTTCAAAAAACCATCATAAAGCTTAAAAGAAGGGGAATAGGTATTATTCTATCCGACCACAATATCCGCGACACCTTAAAAATTACAAACCGCGCTTACGTCATAGATGAAGGCGATATCCTGGTCCAGGGCAGCCCCCAGGAGATCTCAGCCGATGAAAAAGCAAGAGAAAAGTTTCTCGGTAAGGATTTCAGCCTGGGAAAGGAAATTAAAACCGCTTAATTAAAAGGGGGGAAATAGAGAATAGCAAATGGTAAAAGGAGGGGTAAAATGATTTTGAAAAAATCCGGAATATTGATTATTGCAAGTATACTGATGATTACAGGCGGAAGTATACTTCAAGCACAGGAAAACGAGTATGCCAGGGGAGGAAATACAAAAATATTTACAGTATTTGTCAGCAAGGGATGCAGTTGTCCCGGCCCCCGCGGAAGAGTGGCCAAAGGACTCACAACGAATGATGAACTTCTGAAAAAACTCCAAAACACCTGCAAAGGAGTTGATTTCATCGCACGTGATATAACAAATCCTGATACAGATATTGAATCGGTTTGCGCTGAATTGGAGAGTTCAAAAGAAGAATTTGACGGTGTGCTTATTATTGGCCTTACAAACGAATACCGCCTGGCATTTACCGGATTACCGACAATATATGTTAATAATCTTTTTGAATGGATGAATATTCCCTATAAACTTTACATTACCGGAAAGGACGAAGATAGTATTAAAATCGGAGGGCCGGAGTATAAAGACGGGAAAATTATAACTGCCCAGTTAGACAGAAGAAATGTTTGTTCCCCGTCTGTTATTTCAGCCATGTTTGAGGATTTAGCAGGCAAAATTAATTTAATTCAAGCTGTAAAAAGGCTGAAAGAATCAAGAATACTGGTTGTAACACATACGAAGTATCTTGCTGAAGTGGATTACCAGGGAGACAAACATAAAAATTTCCCGGAAAATTATAATGAGACCTATACTCGTAAGATAAAAGAGCTGTTAGGAGTTGAGCTTGTTAAAATTAAGCCCGAGGAGTTTTACGAAGCTGTAAAAAGAGTTGAATTCGCTAAAGCCGAAGTAATCGCCCAAAAGTGGATTAATGAAGCTGAAAAGATGACAGATACTACAAAATTCGAGGTCATTAAAACAGCTAAATCGTATCTGGCCCTTGAAGCATTGAGAAATAAATACAAATGTAACGCAGTTTCTACTCACATGAGGTCACTTACCGGTAGCGGAAAGTTAGAAGATCTCTTTAATCCTGGTTTGGGCCTTATGGAGTTCCAAAAACGCGGTATACAAGCCATTTGCCAGGAGTACGAAAATGTAATGTTAGCTCATCTGCTCGGTTATTTTATTGCCGGCAGGCCGAGTATGCTCGGTGACTTCATGATGGATACCGGCAACAATGCAGCTATTATTATGCACTGTGGAGCGCCGCTCAATCCTTACGGAGACGACAGAAGGCTTCCTTATGTTTTAAGGAGTCATGCAGAAAGTCCGGTGAAAGGCACTCTTAAACCCGGTTCAAGCACCGGTGCGCAGGTAGAATTTCCTGAAAACGAAACCGTTACAATCTGGAAAGTATATGTACTGCATAAAAAAATCGGGCTGTTTACAGGCAAAACGGTTGACGGTCATTCACTTTACAAAGATTTTGATAATATAATGTGCACAAGCAAGTTAGTTGCTAAAGTCGATAATACTGAGAAGATACTGAATCATTTTTCTCCAGATGCTTACGGAATCCACAGGGCAGCAACTTTTGGCGATCTGAGACAGCAGATTAAAGATCTGGCAGTATTGATTGGATTCGAGGTTATTGAAGAAGACAGATAATTTGTTCTTTTGCCCTTATTGTAACAGAAATAAAAGCTAAATAATTCAGGCAGCTAGTCTTTTTTATAAAAGATCAAATTGCCCAGGGTCTCTCCCAGAAAAACCAAGAAAAATAAAAAATAAATAGCCAGGAGTATAACAAAAAAAGCAACTGTCGGCAGGACAGAATCAGATACCAACTGAAATACAGAAACTGATGTAAGGAAGGATGCTGCCCAGACAGCAATAAACCAGAAAGCAGCTATTAACAAGCCATCAAAAACACGGGCCTTAAGCATAGCAGGAATTTTAATCTGCGGCGGTTTTGGTTTGAGCTTCCGCCGTTCTTTTTTCTTGTCTTTTGCCGGGTACCCGGAAAATTCAAAAGACGGCTGCTCTAGAGCTTCTGGAAGTACTGATTCTGTATCTATTTCTGAGGGGGTCTCCTCTGTCGGGATATCTCCAGCTTCAAAAAGGTCTTTGTCCTCCTGGGGCATTTCGTCCGGGACCTCCTCTTCATCGTAAGGACTTTCCAGAGAATCGCTCTCTTCTATTTCAGCCGCACGGGGTGGTAGTGCTTCTCCTTCTCCTTCCTCTGCGGCCTTTTCTTTTATCTCCTGGCGTTCTTTTTTTAGTGAATCCAAAAAATTATCTATATCTTCTTTTTCTTTTTCAGCAGGGTCTACCATCGTTTCCAGATCTTCAGTCTTAAAATCGATCTCTTCGTCCCCAGTACCGGGCTCTTTTATTATTTCCTCTGGAAAAAGCATCTCATCATCTTCATCTTCATCTATTACTTCTCCCTCCCCTTCATCAGGAGGCTCCTCAATAATTTCATCTGCTGTGCCTTCAGGTAATTCCTCCTCTGGTTCATCAGGGGGCTCTCCAGGTAATTCTTCCTCACCAAAATTAGAGAGTTCTTCGGTTTTGACTTCCCTTATATGTTCATCCACATCCCATTCTTCATCCGGGGAGGAAGTTTCATCCGGTTCATCAATCATATCTTCTTCTTCGGCCTGCAGCTTTGATTCCTCTGCTTCAGCTTCTTCTTCTTCCTTTGCTTCCTCTTCTTCTTCAGATTTATCTTCTTCAGATAAAATATCGTCATTTACATCGATTAATTCCTCGGCAGCCGGCTCCTCTTCGTCCAATTCCTCCGGTTCCTTGCCTTCCTCCTCTGCTGTCGGTTCACCCTCTAAGTCTGCATCCCCAGCGTCTACTTTATCATCCGGCTCGGATATTTCTGTTTTTTCGCTTATCTCTTTTTCATCGTCAATGATCTCGACTTCTTCTGCTTGGCCTGTATCTGCTGCTTTTATCTCTTTTTCTTTCTTTTTCTTGGGAGCGGTTTTCTTTTTTCTTGGTTTACGTTTTTTTGCCGTTTTGGAAGTTTTTTCTTTCACATCCACCTCCAGGGCTTTTTCACCAGGGATGTCCTCTTCAATCATTTCATCCTCGGGAAAAAGCAGTTTGGTTCCGCAGTTAGTGCAGAATTCTGCACTTTCGTCAATCATTGCCTTACAATAAGGACACTTTTTTATCGCCACTCTTTTATTTATAAAACGAAAAAGAGATATTGTCAATCATATGTTGGCCAAACACATTGACATCTGAGTAAAAATCGCATAAGAATAAAGGAGGCTGGGCGATTAACTCAGTGGAAGAGTGCTACCTTCACACGGTAGAAGTCACAGGTTCAAATCCTGTATCGCCCACCATATTCCTATCAATAATCTGCCTCTTTTCCCTTATCTTTCCATACAAATATGGTAATCAAAATCATTTCTTCTTACCGCGACTTATGTATTGATCCTTACCACAAGGTATGTAAAAGTCCTTGCCTTTTACATATGGAATTGATATTCTTTTTTCCAATGACAGTAAAGGGAGGATCATCCATGAAATGCCCGAAATGTCAGCATGAGAATCCTGAGGATACCCTTTATTGTGGTAAATGCGCCGCACCTTTAACATCTGCTAAAGGAATCTCCATTACCAAAACTCTAATAACACCTACGGAAAGCTTGCAAAGGGGGAGCACTTTTGCAGGAAGATACCAGATTCTTGAAGAGCTAGGTAGAGGGGGGATGGGTATTGTCTACAAGGCCGAAGACTCAAAATTGAAAAGGACT
>Ga0114922_10000706_pt1 | contig 32198 bp, 17 predicted proteins | sample AartaG_FD_100975 | JGI IMG/M metagenome (GOLD analysis project Ga0114922, IMG submission 100975) | Deep subsurface microbial communities from Aarhus Bay to uncover new lineages of life (NeLLi) - Aarhus_00045 metaG | ecosystem: Environmental > Aquatic > Marine > Oceanic > Sediment | place... | reverse complement strand
TCTCTTCCACGAGGCTCAAGCGTCGAATGGGGAAGATTTCTACAAGGCTTCCCGGGAGCCGCTCCTGGCAACGTGCGATCCTGCCTACATCTCCGCCACAAAAGCCCTGGGAGATTTCCCACCCGCAGATCCGCAGAGGTATTCTGGCTACGATTCCGCTGTGGAGAAGGCTATGGAATCACACCTGAACCGGCAGGAAAGGGCGCGGGAATACGGGATGCTTAACATTGGCGACTGGTACGGTGAACGCAGAGTGAACTGGGGTAATCTGGAATACGACCTGCAGCATGGTCTATTCCTCCAATATGCCCGTACCGGTGACCGGAAATACTACCTGAGAGCGGAGCAGGCAGCGCGCCATCACATCGACGTTGACGTGGTACACGCCGTAAACGAGCATTTGAAGAACCCCTGGGGGCCGCCGCCCATAGTCGGGGATATATGGCTTCATTGTCTGAACCACACCGGCGGCTACTACCAGCACGGTGAAGTGGATCTGCCAGTGAGCAATACCTACTTCATGGGGCACAGCACCAACTGGGGACATGTTTGGGTTGGGGGCGACGCGAAGTATTACCTGTTCTCAGGAGATCGGCGCGCTCTGGAAGTCAGTCTGGAGATAGCTGATGCGATGGCCTCGCACTGTCCCATTGAATATGGCTCCGGCACCCACATCCGGGCCCAGGGATGGCCCATGATACTCCTTCTGGATGCCTATAATCTGACCCTCGAAGAAAAGTATTTGAAAGCTGCCGGCACGCTGTGGGAAGTTCTTAAAGAAAAGCTGGATCCGGAAAAAGGCTGGGTGGTCAGGCTGGCCGGCGACCATTGCAGACATGGCGACCGCAGGTGCTTCGGCAACGTGCCCTTTATGGAAGGGCTTATGCTGTGCGGCCTGGCTCGCTATCACAGGATCACCGGTGATCCCGAGGTTCTGAAAGCCATAACCATCGGCATCGACCAGATGATACGCGAATGCTGGGAGGAAGAGCAGAAGACTTTCCGCTACACCGCCTGTCCGCTTTCCTCCAAAAACTCGCATATTCTCTTTCCGCTCTCAGCCGAAGCTATGGCTTATGAGATTGAGCATACTGGCAACGAGGAGCATCTGCGGATCTTCCGGGAGGGCATGGAGGCAGTTATTCAGCGAGGCATCCCCGGAGGAGGGAAAGGTTTCGCCCAGGTGATCTACTTCGCACCGCTGGGGTTATCGGAACTGGAGTAATAGAAGGGCTCTCTGATTTGATTAAACACAAAGGCACAAAGACACTAAGGCACAAAGGAGATTTAAATGGATCATGCTCCATTGTCTGATGAGGAATTAAGCGTTTTATTTTTTGACTTTGTGACTTTGTGTTTTGTTGGTTGGGGTGTGTTTGTGGATCCCCTATAAGCTTAGAACATTTTCTGGACTTGGTCAAGGAGCAGCAAAATGAGTCAACGTAAGATCGTTCTAATCGGCGCAGGCAGCGTCAAGTTCACCCAGGGATTACTGGCTGACCTTATTCAGTCCCCAACTCCCTGGAAACTCGGCCTGGTGGACATCGACCCACAGGCGCTTGAAACAGCGGAAGGCCTGGCCAGGCGCATGGTGCAGGCCAAGCAGACGGATGTCTCTGTCGAAGCATCAACAGACAGATGCGACCTACTGCCCGGCTCAGATGTGGTGGTGACAACCATCGGCGTCGGTGGAAGGCGCGCCTGGGAAGCCGATGTGTTTATCCCGCGCAAATATGGCATCTGGCAGCCGGTTGGCGACACAGTCATGGCTGGCGGTGTATCCCGATCTATGCGGATGGTACCCGCTATGGTTGACATCGCCCGGGACGTGGTGAAGCTGTGTCCACAGGCGCTCTTCTTCAATTATGCCAATCCGATGACAGTGAACTGCTGGGCTGTGCGCAAGGCAACTGGCGCGAACATGGTTGGACTATGCATTGGCGTGCACGGGATCGTGGACAGCCTGGCCCGTATCATCGGAGCCCCGTCAGACGAAGTTACTGCACTCGCCGCTGGGCTAAACCACTTCACATGGATCTACGATCTGCGCTGGAAAGGCCAGGACGCCTGGCCCATGCTCCGTGCCAGGATTAAGGAGAACCCGGGGATTGGCGGACGTTTCTGCGAATGGCTGTTTGAAAGCTACGGAGCATTCCCGGCAGTAGGCGACGGTCACGTCATGGAGTTCTTCCCCGAACGCTTCCCGGATGGCGATTGCTTCGGCCGACCCCTGGGCAAAGAGGGCCATTTTGAGCATATAATAGAAACAGACGACTCTTCTTATGCCAACATGCAGGCACAAGCCCGGGGTGAGGTTCCGTTGGACATGAACGTATTTCAGCGAGCGTCCGGGGAACACACCAAGCTGATCGCCATTATGAAATCTATCGCTGAGGATCGGAGGGCGACATTCTTCGCCAACCTGCAAAATCTCGGCGCAGTGCCCAATCTGCCAGATGACGCCGTATTGGAACTGACGACAGTGGCTACCAGCCGGGGTTTGGCGGCCATGCAGATCCCGGATTTCCCGGACACACTGGCAGCGCCTCTGATACGCAAAATCGCAGCCGCATCCCTGACAGTTGACGCTGCGCTGACTGGCAGCAGGAAGCTATTTGTGGAAGCTCTCCTGGCTGACGGTTCCATCGCCGATCCCTCAGAAGCCGGGAAGTTAGCTGATGAATTGCTGACGGAACACAAGCAATACTTGCCGCAGTTTGCATGATTTACAGCAATCCTGAATGTGGCATAAACGAAAAAAATGGTAGAGCAAAAGAGACCGATAGACTGGACATTCCTGATACTGTTGGCGAATCATGGATTCCCCCTTAAAAAAGGGGGCCAGGGGGTTGTATAGAATCTGTGAATAGCCCGCAAAAATTCAATAGTGTAGCCAACGATTCATGGGAAAACAACCCCCTGGCCCTCTTTTTTAAGGGGGAATACTAAGCATCATCACCCAGAACCGAATTCGCCAACAGTATCATTCCTGTTCAGTCTATTATTGGAAGGAGGACATAACATGCGAATCGCAGTAATTGGCCTGGCTGGGGTTGGTGGAGTCCATGTAGCCAAGGTTAGCGAGATGGAGAACGCCGAACTGGCATGTGTCTGTGATATAGTGCCGGATATTGCGCGGGAAACTGGTGAGAAATACGAGGTTAAGTCTTACACATCCGCGGAGGAAATGTTCGATAAAGAGAAGCTGGATGGTGTAATCCTGGCCACGCCGCCCAAGTCCCACTACCCACTAACCAAAATGGCTGCTGAAAAAGGAATCCACGTCCTCGCAGAGAAGCCTATGGCCAGCACAGTGGAAGATTGCCAGAGGATGATTGACACTTGCCGCGCCAGGAAAGTGACACTGATGATCGGCCATAAGAAAAGGTTTGTGCCAGTATTGTTGAGACTGAAGGAGCTGACAGAGGGTGAACTCGGTCCCATAAGTTATATGCTGCACAGGTATCCGCACCCGGGCATGTCGCACAAGGACTGGTTCTGGCAGGAGGACGACGGCGGCGGCCCCATACTGGAGAACGCTGTTCACGCGGCGGATATACTGGGCTTCCTCATGGGTGACGTGGAGAGGGTATACGCTGAAGGCGGCACTTTCTTCGCGCCTGAGCGCAAGCCGCAGATCGACTGTGCTGTCTATACCTTACGCTTCAAAAGCGGCGCCATAGCCACAGTGGGGGCAGGGATGGTATCCATGTCCGGGTTCAATTTCGAGGATTTCTACATCGCAAACGAAAACGGAGTGGCGGAAGTCTCAGGCCGATTCGATTCAGCAGAGGTCATCCGCTACGCCCTCCGCAGCGACCCCGGAAACCTTCACGAGGAGAAGTATCCCGGCGCTGATGCGTTCAAGGCTGAAATTCAGCATTTCATAGAATGCTCCAGAACCGGAGCGGAGCCAAGAGCCAGCGGCGAAGCAGGAAAGAAGGCCATAGCAATATGCAGAGCTGTGAAGAAGTCCGCCGAAGTTGGCAAACCAGTAGAAGTTAAGTGGTAGAGATTCAGAATTTGCGATTTCAGATTTCAGATTGGAGATTTCAGTGGTTCAATCGGCAAATCTGTGCTGTAGAACTTCGACATGATTCACAATTATGGTAACACATTCGAGCTATGACACTAGAGAATGGCACACAGATAAACACGGATCATTACGGATTCTCACGGATTTGATCAGTGTCAATCCGTCCAAATCAGTGAAAATCCGTGTGCTATTGGTTTTTCAGAGGCATTCAGAAAGTGTTACCTTCAAATCTCCGTGCCTCTGTGTCTCCGTGGTTAGATTTCCCCAGTGCAAATTTCATCTCAGAAAGGATACAGAATGAAAGCTGGCTTTGCAGAGACCGACATAACACCCGAACCGGGTATGGAAAGACCCGGAGGATACGGAAAAGCATATCATAATGAGAATGTGCACGACCCATGCAAAATCCGGTCATCTGTTTTCGATGACGGAAAGAACCGGGTCGCTCTTGTTGGGATCGATACATTAGCTGTCCCACGTTCGTTTGTGCAGAATGCCAGAGCCAAAATCCAGCAAGTCTGCGGCATTCCGTCCAATGCTATACTGGTGGGCGCTTCACATTCCCACTCGGCTGGCCCACTGGGCATGGTGCTGCCGGGGGAATATGACCATGCCTCGCCGCTGGTCAGGCGTCTCGCCTACGAGATGAGTTCGTGCGCAGATCCAGAGTACGTTGAGTTCGTGGAGAGTCAACTTGTCGCCGCGGTGATTGAGGCGGATGATTCACGTATGGACGTTAAGTGCGGGGTCGGATCTGGCTGCGAGGACAAAGTCGCCTTTAACAGACGGTTTCTTATGAAGAACGGCATTACTTATACACACCCGGGCAAATGCAACCCCGATATTGTCGAGCCAGCAGGGCCGACAGACCCTGAGGTAGGCGTTATCGGAGCATGGGACGCTGAAGGCAAATTGATGGGTTGTGTGGTGAACTTCGCGTGTCATGGCACCACAGGGCCGGGCGGCACCTCCGCTGATTGGATCTACTATCTTGAACAGGTCATCCGCGGAGCTATGGGCGATCAAGCTGTTGTGGTATTCCTCAACGGCGCTTGTGGCGATGTGACCCAGGTGGACAACCTGGATCCCTACGGCATCGACTTCGGGGAGCGATCAGCCCGATACGTAGGCGGCCGGGTCGGAGCTGAAGCTGTAAAGGTGCTGGTGAGCATCGAGCCGGGCGATCTGGTGCCTGTCGCCGCGCGCACGAAGATACTACCTGTCCAGCGTCGAAAGCCAGATCCTGAACATTTGCAGCGGGCCCTGGAGTTGGTTCAGCGCGATCCATCAGAAGTGGACTCAACTGAGTGGACGTTCGCTAAGGAAACCGTAATGCTGGACGCTTTGATCCAGAAGGAGCCGTTTGCAGACGTGGAGTTGCAGGCCATCCAGATCGGCTCTGCAATCTTCCTGGCAAATCCGGCGGAATTCTTCTGTCGATATGGGCTGGATCTGAAAGCTGGCAGTCAGTTTCCGTTCACGTTCCCCGTCGAGCTTGCCAACGGCTGTGTCGGCTACGTGCCGACCGAGGAGGCAATGGGCGAACATGGCGGTGGCTATGAGACGCGTCTGACAGCATACAGCAATCTGGAAATAGGGGCTGGCCGGCTCATAGTTAGCGCCTTGCGGAACCTGGCCAGGCGACTGACGCCCGGCGAAGTGCCAATGCCACCAAAAACCGAGCCGCGCAAAACGCCATGGTCTTATGGCAGCGTACCTCCGGAGCTTTGTTAGCATATTAGATGCCGCCGCTGGTCTGATCGGTTCGCGGGTAAAACCCAAAAAACCTCTCCCTTGTCATAGTAAAATCGTAAGTGTATTCAGCTTTCGCACCGGATGGGGATTTTATCTCTGAGAGAAATTCATAGCCTGCATTCTGATACGCCCGTTGCGCTCTGGGGTTGTAATCTGCCACGTTGCAGCAGAATATCATATCAGCGTCTTCTTTGAGGAATCCGAATTCAGTAAGCAGGCGGGTCGCTTCAGTCCCGGTCCCCTGCCCCCAGTATGATTTCTCACCTATCATTATGTCGATTCGGCGGCAGTCCAGATGGGGATACTTCCGGAGGATCCTTTTCAGGTTCATCTCCTGAAGCCAGCAGTCGCCAACTGGCTTGCCATCGACTTCGATAATGAAGCAGAAGGCATTCTGGGATACTGAGCGGTATATGTCCTGGACCTCCTCGAGGCTATATGAAATAACGTAATCCCCTTCAGAGTAATACAGGACTTCCGGGTCGCTGTTCCACCTGGCAAGAATACCCCAATCGTCTTCGGTCATGGGACGCAGCCTGACACTCCTGGCACGCGATGTTTTGCCTTCAAGAACAACATCATGTTGCTTCAGTCTAGCCATAAGCGGTGATTCGTGATCCGTGATCGGTAATCCGTGATCCGTATTTCCACCGATTACCGATCACGGATCACGGATTACGAATTACGTTTTACTTCATATACCGGTCGGCGAGATCCATATACCTGTCCCAATCATACTCAGTCACGTCGTGCTTACCCGGTCTTATGTGATAGCCTATGGTGCTCATCACCGGCTGGCTAAGCCCGGGCATCTCGTCTGCCGCCATACCGTCGGTACCAAGGAGGCGATATACCGGGTCAGCGTGTTTCGCGGAAAGAAACTCACCGCGTGGGTCAGCCCACAGGTCTTCTTCCGCGCTTGCTACATAGACAGGGCGCGGTGCCATCAGTGCGATCAGCATGTGCTGATCGACTGGAAGCTCATCTTCCTTGCCGTTATATTTTTTAAAGTTGCCGCAGAACCAGTGGGGAAAACTGGTGTTGATCCGCTTTACGGTTTCGCCGAACCGCCTGCGTGACAGGGCTGCTCCGCCGCAGCCGGAATCGTTGGAGATCACCAGCGCAAAGCGTTCATCCTGTGCCCCTGCCCATAGCGCAGTCTTACCGAGACGCGAGTGCCCCATGACCGCAACGCGATTGTGATCGATATCATCGTCAGTCTCGAAGTAGTCCACAGCCCGGCTGAGACCCCACGCCCATGCGCCAATAGCTCCCCATTCGTCCGGGGCCGGCTCCGTTTGTCCCTCCTTGTAGAACAGAGGATGTATACCGTTTTTGAACCCATCATGGAAATCCGGGTCCAGGTCTCCATAATAGATGGTGGCCAGGCCGTAACCGCGCTCCAGGACGCGTTCCACCTGCCATCGGCTGGCGCTGGAGCCGCGGGATTCCTCCGTTGCTCTGTTACCTTCGGTGTTTCTCATCCATTGTTTTGACAGTGTGATCCCCGGGTCTGGATGGATGGAATGGTTGCCATTAAAATTAAGCCCTAGAAAAACCGGCACTGGTTTCTTAACGCCCTTGGGGAGGTAGATGAGGATATCCATTTTCGGGCCGTCTTTATCACCGGTAAAATAGGCGGATACTTCCTTGCGTTCCGCTACCCCTCCCAGGCTCTCCGGATCAACCGAGGTGACTTCAAAAGTAATGTCCTTCAGTGTGCCTGGAACCTTACCATACATTTGGTCCTCAAACAGCTTCAGGATTTCCGGCCGACGGCGCTCCCGCCACGTATCCGCGTCAGTCACACTGGTGCCATCTTCCAGAGTTAACGGGTCGGGCAAGGTGTAATCAGGAACCCTGGCTTCGTCATAGTTGGTCTCTTCGGAAGCGGCCAGGGCGCAGATCTCATAAGCGACCATTAAAGCAATAGTAGCCGATAACATCATCGTATTTGCCTCCTTTAATCATCCACAGGGAAAAGCGGCAGGTGCGCCAGAGCAGAAACATCCTCACGTTCATCGCCTTCCGTGAAGATAGCAATCCTTGCCACAATAGTTCCACCAACCTTAGCCACCAGGTTCTCCATAGCCTCCAGTGTGCTGCCTGTGCTGATCACGTCATCCACGATAGCGACTTTCTTTCCCTCTATTTTAGGCATTTCCCTCCTGTCCAGCCAGTATTTTTCGGGCTTTCCAGTAGTTATGGACTTCACGTCCGTGGACACAGGATCAAGCATCCATTGCTTTTTGGTTTTCCGCGGCACTATGTACGGCAATCCTGTAATAGCAGAAACTTCATAGGCAAGAGGTATACCCTTGCCCTCAGGATGCAAAAGCACCTCAGTGTCTTCTGGAAGCATCTTAGCAAGCTCCGGTGCAACGGCTTTGACTATCTCTGTATCACCCATTAAATTGAATAACGCCACCTTTATATTGGGTGCAACCTGGACAAGTGGAAGATCGCGCTTAACTCCAGCCAGCTCCACAGTGTAAAAATCCTCTTTGATTTTCTTCATAGATCCCTCCTATAATGTTGGGTTAGGTTTTCTTGCTTCGATCTGTTAAATTGAAGATTTGCTCTATGAGTAAGAATGAGTTTTTTCCCGATGACTCAACCCAACCTACAGCTAAACATCCTCTGAGTCATTATGCTCAGTATAAGTTGTCCACGTGTTTTTGGCTTTATCGTATCGGCTCAAGCCGCGCTGTGTTCCTATCCACACTTTGCCATCGTCCACTGATATAGAAAAGACGGAGTTATGCGCCAGACCATCCTTCTTCGAGAATGACGTCCACGTTCTGTTTGCCTTATCAAATCTCATTACCCCCGCGTCGAAGGTCCCAAACCATACGGACTTATCATCTACAGCAATGCACGTTATCCTGTCGCTGCTCAACCCGTCTTCCGTGGAGAATGTCATCCAGTCGCGGGACTCCTTATTATACATCACCACTCCGTCATCGGTGCCGAACCAGACTATACGTCCATCCACCTGGACGCTTCCTATCTCGTTAGTAGGCAGCCCGTCTTCATCGGTGAATGTAACCCATACATCCCTTTTCTTATCGTATCGGCTGACTCCTCGCATGGTACCGATCCAGACATAATCCTCATCAGCGTCAACGCACCAGACCTCGTTGGACACCAGAGTGGCAGCATATTCCTTTGTCATAGCAGACGGCCTGATCTCTATGCCGGACGTAAAACTGACCCATGCGTTCAGGTTGTCCGACATGCGAGGAAACTTGCACAGTCCCGCGTTAGTGCCCATCCAGACGTCATATCCGTCAACCACAATGGAGCTGATGTCTTCACCAGGCAACCCATTATCCCTTTCAAACCTGTCCCATTTGTCCGTCACTTTGTCATATCTGTTGGCGCCCTCTCTGGTACCCACCCAGAGGTATCTTTTATCCGCCGCCAGCGCACTTACAGAATCATCAATAAGGCTATTCCTCATGGCTTCCCTGATCCTCATCCACTCCTCGTGACTGTAATCTCTGGAACGGTCGAAATAGAATCCACCCCCATTTTTAAAAGTCTTCCATGCGCCATAGGTCTTGTCATAGCGGGATAGGCCTTCCGATGTACCGCACCAGACGTACCTGTTGTCCGCAATAACGGCATAGACTCTATCATGAGCCAGAGCTTCGCGCTTGGTGAAGTTGGTCCACGATTCCGTTATTTTGTCATATCTGCTCAGCCCTCTGCGCGTACCAACCCACACGTAGCGATCGTCCACCTTCAGTGAATGGTTATTCACATCATTCATCAACAATCCTGTCGATTGATCAAACGTAGTCCATGTCCCCGAAGCCATGTGAAACCGCTTGACCCCTTCGCTATCTGTGCCAATCCAGAGGTAATCTCCATCCTCCGCTATATCCTCGATCCCGCTTCTCCAGCCGTGCGATTCCTTGGGCTTTATGGTGCTCCATTCGTTCATCTTTTTGTCATAAGCAGTAACGCCGCCTTCGCTCCAGCGATAGATTATCCACACATATCTATCCGTAGCGACAATTCTATCGACCATATCATTGTTCAGAACGTCGTTGGAAGAATATACCTCCCATTCGCCTGTGGTCTTTCTATAACGCGTAACTGCCGACGTCTCCCGGCCTCGCCCCCATCGCCTGTTAGCAAACCATACTTCGCCGCCATCCACAGTTATCCAGTCAACGTAGTTCTGGTCTAATCCATCCTCTTTTGTATAGCGTTTTTGCGTTCCGTCTTTGCTGATCCTCCGCACACCGGATGAGCTTACGCTTAACCATACTTCATCACCATCAGCCGCTATGGAGCGCACAAACTCGCGTTCAGAGGTGAGATACTGAATCGGCAATGTCTCCCATTTCCGACTCTCTTTGTCATACCTGCTTATCTCTGCGCCAGTGAGTTGCGTCGTGCTCCAGTAGCTCACCCAAACGACGCTGTCACCACATGCAATGTAGTTGATATTATCGTCAGCCAGGCCGTCCTCGGTGGTGAAGTGCTCCCAGGTATCATCAGCCTTATCGTATCTCAATATACCATAGTCAGTCGCAAACCATACGACATCGTCGTCTACAATTATGTCCCGAACCTGGGTCATGGACTTAGCTTCTATGTCTTTCAGGATAGTCTCTCTTCCGAAATACTGCCACGTATCTGTCTGTCTGTCGAACCTGACTATGGCTCCATTGCGAGAGTCGCTCCAGTTGCTAAACCATACATAATCCCCGTCAAAAGTTATATTAGAGGCGCTGAACTCCCTCAACGGCTCCCGGGTCATGAGGGCTCTGTATTCGTTCCAGGTATTATCGGATTTATTATATTCTGCTAGCCCACTGGAAGTTCCCAACCAGAGGCAATTTTCACTAACAGATATAGACCTGACATTGCGCCCTGAAAATCCGTTGCCATTACCGTTACTCAGATCCAGCCATTGTTGGCTTTTAATGTCAAAGCCGCTCAAGCCACTGGGTTTACCGATCCAGATTCTCTGCTCTTCTCCATCGTAACCCATAGACAATATATTGCCGGTTGGGAGAACGTTACCGTGTGGCTTTACATCCTCTTTAATTCTGTAAAAGGTATCATTTGAGCTATCATAAGCATAGACGCCTTCACGTGTACCTACCCAGAGGTTACCGGTTCCCCAACTCATAATGGTGTTGATCTGGGTATTCGCGAGACCTTGAGATTCTTTATACAGGCACGCTCCTTGAGCTTTAGAATCGCACCTCCACAGCCCTTCCTCTGTACCGATCCACAGGTAGTTGCCGTCGTGTTCTATGGATGTAATAGTTTTGTCACTCAGTTCACTTATGCTGCCGAAATCCTCGCCTTCGCCTTCCGGGCTCATATAGTATAAGCCTTCATTAGTCCCTACCCAGACCCTGTGATCTGTAAGTTCCAGGGATGTAATAAAGTCATGTGAAAGGCCGTTAGTACTGGTGTAATAATCCCACTGGCCTGACTCTATATTGAAGGCAGCCAGCCCGCGAGCCGTACCGAGCCAGACCCTATTGTCATTTACCGCGACAGTTGTGGCTAAGTCGGTTGTCAGACCTGATTCTTTGCCATATTGTGTCCATTCGCTCTTCTCAGGTGAATACTTAGCGACTCCCTCCACAGTAGCTATCCACAGGTTGCCTTTATCGTCGCAAGCGACTTCGCTGATGTCGTTGCTGGGTAGCATGTCGGCTTTCGCAAACTGTGTCCACTTATTCGCCACCTTGTCATATATGGTTACACCGCTGTCATAAGTGCCAAACCATACCTCATTTTTATGAACATCTATACAGGTTATGTTATTGCTTGCCAGACCATCATCCTTCGTATACGTGACCCACGTGTCAACAACCTCTATATATCTATGGACGCCGCCATTGGCTGTACCTATCCAGATGTGGTTTCCGTCAGGCGCTATAGCCCTTATGTCGTTGCTGGACAGAATGTCGGTTTTCGTGTAGTTTTTCACAAATGTCTGGTTTGTCTTATCATAAAGACTTATGCCAGACTTGTTGGTGCCAAACCATATAAAGTTCTCCACAGCAGCTATACATGTTATTTCCGTATCTATCAGCCCGGACTTCTTTGAGTATGTATTCCATGAATCTGTCGTTTTGTCATACCTGTTGACCCCGCTCCACAAGGTACCGACCCATACATAATCGCCTGCCATAGCTATAGCAGTTACATTATCATCACTCAGCCCATCCTTTTTCGTGCGAGCAGCCCAGCTATCGATATTCTTGTCGTATCTATTCAGCCCTCCATCTGCGCCAAACCAGACATAGTCTCCGTCAACAGCTATATAAGAAACCTTTGTGCCTTTCAATCCATCTTTCGATTTAAAGGTTCTCCACTCGCCGCTGCTGGTATCGCATCTGCTTACCCCGTCATCAGTACCAAACCAGATCCATCGACCGTCTATGGCAACTGCGTTGACACTATCCGAGCCAAGGCCATCGTCCTTGGTATAATGGCTCCACATATTAGAAGCCCGATCCAGCGACGATACACCCCTATCGGTGGCAACCCATACATGGGTCTCATCTGCTGAGATATCCCGGACAACATTACTGGTGAGTACACTCTGGCGTGTCAGTGCGCTGGCCTTCGCGGTCTTTTCAAACTGGCCAACGTCTATTGCGTCCTGAGACTCGAGGCTTGAGTCTATCTGCTTCTGCTGATGGGGAGACAGAGACATGCAGGAGCTGAACAGGAAAGGCACAAAACACAAGGCGAAAAATGCAAGATACAGCCCATGAGATATGAGTCTCAAGTCTGAGGTCTTATGTCTATTCCCTGCCCAGGCAGAGATGAGTGACTTCATCCAAAACTCTCCTTACCATAGTAAAGGCGGCAAAGATTAGGAAATCCTTCCGCCATTCAGTTATAACAAAGTCTTATTTTCAACAAAACAATATCCTATCGGGAAAATCCACACTTCAGCAAGAATTACCCTCTTCTCATAAAAACATCAGACTAGGCTATATTATTCCTCCTCCTCTAAAGCGACGCGATAGTAGGGACACGACATGCCGTGTCCCTACTTCTATTTGAAGCGCCAATAAAAACAAAACTTGCTAAATTCGACGGTTCTTAAAGGCAAAGGTTTAAAATATGATACATTTAAGGCCAAGCAGGCAGTCTATCTGACGATTGCGAGTTTACCTATTCTCTCGATCTTCTTATCGGCTTCGGTCACGATGAACCTGTAAAAATATACGCCGCTGGCAAGCTTGCTCCCATCTTCATCTCTACCATCCCAGTATTCCTCGTTATATCGCCATCCCGGCATATCACGTTCCAGTGTCCTTACCAGCCTTCCCCGCAGAGTGTATATCTTTATCGCGACCTTATCAGCCGGCTGAGTCAATGAATAGGTGAAGAACGTTGTTTTAGAGAACGGATTAGGAAAATTCATAACATCGCTTACCTTTACTTCCTCATCCATGCGAAACCTGATGGGGTCAGGAGAGCTTAGGTATGCGTCATTGCCAGCGGTATCCATAGCCTGAGCCTGGATCGCATACTCACCGTTCATGAGGTGGGGAGCGTAGGTGATTACAGCTTTCCTGGAATCATCTGATACGCTAACCGTATACTCATTTTCCTGAAGAGGCTCCAGTGTTTCATCCTCATAAGAAAAAGACACGGAAATCGTAGATACATCTAAGGCAAAGTCATCTTCCATATTTATGGAGAACTCAGGGGATTCATGGAACACCTGCCCATCCATTAAGGTTTGTCCGTCCGCGGTAATACTGATACTGGGGGGATTCAGATCCGGTTGCTCCTCTACAAGGAATGTATACTCCGGGTAACTACCATCATCACCAAGTGCCCTATTACCATTAAGATCCATTACTTGTATACGATACCTGTACTTCCCGATGTTCAATACAGGGGAGTAGAATACAGGAATGTTGGTGATAGAGCTAACATCGGCGCTTCGAGTTGAGAATACATAATCTGCCACCGGGACAGGGTAAAAATCTCTATCGTCCACACTTAACAGAAAGGAAAAACTATCCACATCTATTCCGTTAGCATCAGAAAGCAGAATTGAGATAGTTGGTCGCGGAGGTATCACAACGCCCTCTTGGGGGACAAGGCCATTAACCCAAATCTGGACATTAGGTGATGTAACATCGTTGCTGTGCATCAATGTCATAGTATTCAAAAGATTAGTCCGCGCACGCACCGTACCTGCGAAAAGTGTCCTGAATACGAACTTGTCGCCAAACTCAAACTCCCATCTACCCTCATAGACCTCAGTTTTTATGCCTATCGTAGGTATACTGATCTCCTTGCCCAACTCACCTGTGATGGGGAATCCGACCTCGTTTCTAACCAGTTGCCCATCCTGGGTGTGAATTTCGAAAGTCCTTGAACTGGTAAAGAATATGGCCCATTCACCAACCTTATGAGACACTGTCCGGAAACCATCTGCTTCCATAATGGTTATATGGACTGTGCCGTCGCCCTTATTATAACTTCTCAAGCTCTGTAGCTTAATAGTCCCATCCAGATCCTGATATGTGTCAAATTTATACACATCACCATACTTGAACCCCTCTTCTTTATTCCGTATATCCAGGCGCAGCCCCAGGTCACTTCTGTAATATATTCTGCCTACTTGCCCGTAGCCCAGACCTTCATAATCCTTTAGCCCTTCCCTCCGAAGGTATAATTTATACCTATCTGAATTCAGGAAAAATATCACGTAGTTCCCCAGTGGAGTGACGACCTCATCCACTACAATATTGTCGATTAACAATGCAAGATCTGATCTGTTCTCGCTTATTGGAAGCGTTACATAAGGCTCCTGGGTAAATTCTCCTCCCTTATCAGATGTAGAGTCGAGGTCCCCTCGACGTGACGAAGTTAAAGGAACATCCTCTTCCACTAAAAGGGAAGAAGGCATGTACTTCCACACCTCAATATCCTCTTGCCATGCGTAGATTCCCAGCTTTCTCGCTTCCTCCTGGCAAGCTAGATCAATCCAGTCTTTTTCAGTCTGGCTGAGCTGGCTCTCATTTTTCCCTGCCAAGCCCTTCGACTCTTCAGCAAATTCCCGGATCTTCATAACGTCGAACTTGATGTCTATTTGGGCATCCTTCCGCAGGGAGGTGTTGCCAGAAGCCAGTTGAATTTTGAAAGCGCCATTGTCCAATCCATATTCAGGTACAGGGCCCCGGCTTAGGTCAGGTGGTTTCCACTCGGACTCCGGAGGCTCAAGCCTGGTTATGGACATAACAGTTTCATCTACAGAGTCCGGCGGGAGCGTCATAGTGAATGTCCTATCAAGACTCTGGGCTTCTGTAACTTCATTGGTCTTACCGACGACGAACTCGTTGATCTGAAAAAGCTTAGACCCTTTATCATCTGAAAGATCAGCGTCCTCTATCCTCTCAATCTCGATCTTGCCTTCAAGATTACGGACTTTCGGGTTGATCCAGACGAAGACATGATGAAATCCCGAAAAGAGAGGTTCCTCGAGTTTGATTGATACTTCCGCAGCCTGTATCACGTTTTCTCCTGGCTCCCATTGCTCGGGTTCGATCACAGTACCACCCAATATCTGGGCATCCGTGTCAACCACGTTATCCCTGTTTCTGTCCGGGTTCCCCTCGAAGAAATAAACGACTACAGGCTCTTTTACCTCTTTACCTCCATCATTCTCCACAGAAGCGGATACCAACCATGCGCTTTCAGTTTGAGAGTATGAGTATGAAATGCCTTTTTCCGCAGAGAAATCCGACCGTGATATAGCAAGATTGACTCCTATAGGTACCTTAACCGACTCAAGAGCGGAAACCACCTCGTTGCCTTCCGTATCCATCACTCTTATCCTGTATTCAATGGAAGTCCCCGGCCTTGATAGCGGAATATCGTTCTGGATCACGTACCACAAGCCCTCTACCTTCGGAGCATCCAGTGGCGCACCTCCAGGCACCATAGCATGGGTTTGCCACTTCCAGGTCTCTGTGTTATGCCACTCGCACTCCACAGATCTTATGCCCATCTGTCCCCTATTATCCACAATTGCAGCGTGGACTTGCAGGCTTTCTTCATCATCCGCAAACCTGTCGGCGTAGAACTCAATAACTGGTTCTAACACGCTGAATCGAACACCCCCAATAGCCGATAAACTTCCGCTGCTGGCATAGCATCTCAATCGACCTTCGCCAGATATAACTCCACTTGGGATCTTCAGCAAAACCTTATCAAACTCGCCTCTCCAAACCCTGACCTGGCTGGTTTCAACTGCCAGGTCGTTTGATCTGTCCTCATCCAGGTTATTGGGATATATAACTGACACTTGCATCTGAGCGTTGAATCCAGTATCCGTTACCCATTTCTCCTCTCCCGTCAACTGGTCCAGCTTCAGGCGCTTTACCGCTCCCGGCATCAGTTCAAGCTGTTTCGAGGAATCCACGGACGATCTTGCAAGCTCGCATTCTATATCCAGTTCGGGCAACGCCAATCTGGTGGCTGGATCCCCGAAAATCGTGTATTGTTCCGCAGAAGGCACCCACGTGGCTATACCCAGGTTGATAAAATCGATCTTTGTCTCGTTAACAATCTTCCCCAATATGGGAGGCTTTTCACTGAAAATCTTCGGATACAGTATCTTATCAAAAGTAGCGTTACCTTGTCCGTAAGTAAGTCTCGTAGCGCTGAGGCACGCTATTGCACCAGCTCTGGGCTTCAGCAGGAAACGTTCCATAATGGATTTGTTACCACCTGTAGGATTATCAAAATATCCATTCTCACACGTTGTCGTTATTACAAACGGATATTTGCTATAGTTTTGCAGGTTTTCTACATCATCCCAGCCGAATATGTATTCATCAGCCCATGAATATGCGCCGCCATGTCCCGCATATTCCAATATTACCACGCCTTTGTTTATCTCCATGTTGATCTTTTTCCTGGCTATGTAGGGTTCACCGATTCTTCTCAGATATGTATCGACTACATCATAGCCCAGAGGTATGTAGCCCTGTGCCAGCTCTACTCTGCTATCCTCAAACACCTCGTCCCCGCTCTTGCTCTTCTCATCATCTGCTATCAGCAATACTCTCGACTGCCATGATCCACGGTATAAGCTACTCTCGTATTTTGTAATCTTGTCCACCGCGTCATTTGCTTCCTCCAGAGTCTCCGCAGGGATCCTGCCAATAAATATGTCCGGTAAAATATCATCCCCGCTAACTGTGACAAACCTGTGATCCATGGCTGCTTGCCCATAAGGCGAGCTAAATGCGTGATACGTGGGCACATATATCCGCGGGTAATTCTGGTATTTGACATAGAATTCATGATATACGTACTTATAATCCCAATGTGCATCGCCCATCAGCAATACGTAAGTGGGAATCTTGTCCCAGTTGAAGTAAGCATATCGGAGAAAACGCTTTATAGCTGTCGGATCGAAAACGCCGTGGCTGAACTCGTCGTATACATCATCCACCTCAACCACCATAACACTCAATCCCTGCTTTCTTCTAAAGTCCGCCAGGCGTTCCGTAGCCTCCTTGAAATTTCTATGTGTGATCATTATATGATCTACCCTGTTGGCGGGATCATGCAGTGTTGATGGTTCATCCTTAACTATACTCGACGGCCGCAGCATGGATCCGGCAGTTGCAGCAAAATACCTGGTCGGCTGACTCACATTATCTTCAAATATAACCTTATAGAATGCATCGCCCTTTTCTATTTTGGGGTTGACTATCTTAGCTATAGCGCCAGATTTGTCTATCTGGAAGATCTCTATATCCGGTGTGGTGAATCCATCCACTGAATACTGAACCGTCTTGGTAACGGGTGGGACTGTCTCGGTAGAGAACTCCAATCTATTCTCATTAGTTCTAAACTCACGCCAGTAATCTACTTCAATCCAGTTCAAATACACGTCCCATTTAGGATCTGTGCTTTCACTGGTTCCGTTATTATCCAGGCATTTCATGGACATCCAGTTGTACCTGTTCAGATCCACCTGATCCAGTGTGGTCTCGCTTATAAAATCAACCTGATCTTGCCACTCAGCTATCGCCACGTCATTGTTGAATGATATTTGCACTATATGATCCGACGCGCCTCTGGCGAATGTGACTCCTTGAAAAGCTACACGCAGTTTGTAAGGCGCATTTATGCCGTATGCTCTATATGGCAGATTGGTCTGAAAAGGCATAATGCTGTCACGGCTTGGATCTTGCCCTCGCATAGCAGACCAGAAGAAGTGATCCGCAGTTTCAGAAGTGACTCTTTTCAGAGGATCATATATGTTGTCATGCTCCCAGCGCTCAGTGTCCAGAAATGCCACCGGCGGCTCCAGCTCAGGCGTATCTGGCGCGCCGTTCTTCGTCACCATCATCCATGACTTACTCCCTGAGGATCCCAGACTGCTCCAACTGAGCCAGTAAACATTGGTATCGGTGTATATGCTGTCCATTTTTATAGCGTAGAATTCTATAAAATCACCAGGATCGAAACTGCCATCTTCATAGCCTTCTACGTATATGGGAGTAGCTTCACCAGCAGATTTGATCTCGATCTTTCTGGGATCAATAGAGCTTACATCCACACCGGCAGCCTTAAGATAGGTATAGGTCAGCCTATACATGCCGGTCCTGTCAATAGCAAGTTTATACCTCGTCTCAAACCCGGGAGAGGGAGCAAGTGAGTGGGTGACTGACCGCGGCTTACGCCAGAGCCTTGCCTGCTCATAGTTCAATATGGTATCCCGATACAGATCCTCAAAAACACCCTCTTCGTGATAAACACCTGCCCCTGGCTGTTGGGTACTTCCATCGACTGCCGGAAACTTTATCCTGACCCTCAGCTTTTTGTGGATTCTCAGCTCACCCGTGGCAGGATTGTATTGTATTGGAGAAAGCTCTAACCTTGCCAAACGCTGCTGTCTTAAATACCCCATTACCTCGGTCTTCGCCAGAATAGAAGGATAGAATCTATTCTGCCTGTAGAACGCCTGATCCATTGCAAACTCTGATTCCATCGCATAACTGGCCAAGTCCGGTAGGATAAGCGTCCCGCTTGTCCTGTCAGGCGGGGTGTTCTCCCGACGTGCCACAGGCCTCTCAACTGGGTACAATTTGTATCCCGTCATCATTTCGGGTTCAGTATCCAGGACGTAAGTATATGGCGCGGACGTCTCAGGTATTCCTAGAGAAACCACTCGAATGGGGAACTGCGCTTTGCCGATCTCATGGGTGAAGGCACAACCTTTAAACGATACAGTCTGGAAGACCTGACCTTCGACCTCCTTAGTGTCAATTCTCAATTCTGGCATCTGAAACTGCACTACCAGGCCATCGGGCAGCGTCTCCAGGATCTGCACATCACCTGAGTCATCAGCATATACAGACTGAAGTGGAAAAAGACACAAGACACAAGACACAAGACACAAGACACAAGACATGAGACATGAGACATGAGACATGAGACATGAGACATGAGACGTGAGACATGAGACGTGAGACATGAGACTTGAGACATGAGACTTGAGACATGAGACTTGAGACATGAGACTTGAGACGTGAGACGTGAGTCTGGAATCTGGACTCTGGAGTCTGAAGTCTGAGGTCCGGAGTCTGGAGTCCGAAGTCTGAAGTCTGAAGTCTGAAGTCTGAAGTCTTGCGTCTAGCATTCTATTTTTTCTTCTGATATTATCTTATAGAGCGAGGAAGCTTCAGCCGCACGGATGTTACCCGTTGGGATCGACAGGATCTGGCAGGTGAGGACCTTTGATTTCAGGTCTATACGCAGTATATCGCCTTCGCGCAGCTCTTTTCCTGCCTTGGTTGGGTGATCGTTCACGCGAACTCGGCCACCATCACAGACAGCCTTTGCTATAGGGCGACGCTTGATTATCCTGCTTACCTTAAGAAACTTATCGAGGCGCATTATCCGTAATCCGTAACTCGTGATCCGTGATCCGTATTTCCACCGATTACCGATCACGGTTTACGGATCACGGCTCACGATTCACTGTCTTAGTGCAAGTTCCAGCACCTTGTCCATATTATCCACAAGATGGAAGGAGATTCTTCTTCTTATTTCTGGTGGGATATCTCCGAGATCCTTCTCATTATCCAGGGGAATGATAATATCTGAAATATCAGCCCTGAGTGCAGCCAGAACCTTCTCTCTCAATCCACCGATAGGGAGAACGCGGCCTCTCAAAGTTATTTCCCCAGTCATGGCTATATCACTTCTTACTGCTTTACCCGTAAGTGCTGAAACCACTGCCGTTGCCATAGTAATTCCGGCAGATGGACCGTCTTTGGGAACTGCACCCTCTGGGACGTGGATATGAATATCATGCTTTGAGTAGAAGTCGCCGGGGACGTCTATCTGAGGTAACTTATTCGTTCTCGACCTGATATAACTAAGAGCAGCTTTCGCGGATTCCTGCATTATATCTCCCAGCTTACCGGTCAGTTGCAGCTTCCCATCGCCTTCCATGGTAGTCGCTTCGATAGCCAGAATATCCCCCCCGGCTTCTGTATATGCCAAGCCGGTCGCAACACCTATCTGGTCTTTTTCCTCCGCTTTGCTGTGTTTGAACTTAGGAACACCGAGATAATTCTTTACATTCCGAGCAGTCACAATAGTTCTCTTACCCGTTTCAATAGCATTTTCCTTCACGACTTTTCTAGCCACTTTGCGACATATAGAAGCTATTTCCCGCTCAAGATTCCTTACGCCTGCTTCCCGGGTATACTCTCGTATAATCGTCAGAATTACTGATTGAGAAAATTTCAGCGTTTCATCGCTTAATCCATTCGCCTTCAACTGCTTAGGTATCAGGAACAACTCAGCTATCTTCTGTTTCTCGTATTCGATATAGCCCGGAAGTTCAATAATCTCCATTCGATCCCGCAGAGGTATAGGAATGGCCTGCAGAAAATTGCCAGTGGTAATAAAAAGGACATCTGAGAGATCAAAATCCACATCCAGATAATGATCGTTGAAAGAATGATTCTGCTCAGGATCCAGTACCTCCAGAAGTGCAGCAGAAGGGTCACCCCGGAAGTCCATACTCATCTTGTCCACTTCATCCAGCAAAAACAATGGATTTTTCGATTTGGCCTTCCGCAAACCCTGAATTATTCTACCGGGCATGGATCCAATATATGTGCGACGATGTCCCCTTATTTCCGCCTCATCTCTGACTCCGCCTAGAGATATTCGCACAAAGTTCCGACCAGTAGCTCTCGCGATAGACTTCGCCAGAGAACTCTTACCAACACCAGGTGGCCCCACAAAACAGAGGATCGGCCCTTTCAGCTTTTCCACCAATTTGAGCACCGCCAGATACTCCAGAATACGCTCTTTAGGCTTTTCCAATGCATAATGGTCTTCTTCCAGAATTGTCTCGGCTCCTCCTATGTCTATCTTTGTATCAGTAATCACAGACCATGGCATTGATACCAGCCAGTCTATATAATTGCGTATAACAGATGCTTCCGCAGACATAGGCGGCATTTGCTTTAGCCGCTCCAATTCCCTTAAAGCCTTCTCTTCTGCCTCCCCGGACATCTTCGCATCCGTTATCTTCTTCTTTAGCTCTTCATCCTCAGCCAAAGTCTGTGGGTCTCTACCCAGTTCTCTCTGGATCGCCTTCATCCGCTCGTTCAGGTAGAACTCCTTCTGTTGCTTCATAACCTGATCCTGTATTCTACCTTCTATTTCCTTCTCTATGCTATTTATCTGGGTCTGAGAGATGAGTATCTCAATGAGCTTTTCAAGTCGTTTTCTGGGATCCAGCAATTCAAGGATCTCTTGCTGGACACGAAAATCCAGGAACAGAGACATACGCCAGGATAATCTGTCCGCCACCTCCATCGGATCATCCTTCGCAGAGATACTTTCCAGATCCTCCGTTACTTCCGGTGGAAGCCGCTTGACCGTATCCAAATACTTTCTCAGGCTGGAAACAAGATTGTTCATCAAAGCCTGGACTTCAGCGTCTCTCTCCAATTCACTGGATACTACTTCCACTGACGCTTTCAGGATCTCTTCCTCTTCAAAGAAATCCAGTACCGTGGCTCTTGCAATTCCAGAGATAAAAACCCTGATACTACCGTCCTGGGGATCAACCCACTCCAATATCTTTCCTAGAGTGCCGACACCATAAAGTTGCTCACGCCCGGGGGCATCCACGGTTTCCTTCATGGCCAGCAACAGTATTTCACTACTAGTCTCTATGGCATATCTGACAGCAGCCACACTTCGCTCCCGCACTATAAGATATGGACTGGGCACGTTAGGAAATACAACCTGCTCCGGGAGGGGTAATACTGGTATAATCTGCGCTTTCACTTCTTCTGACAATATATCTTTCGACACTTTAGTTTGCCCAATAGACCATCTACGCTTCATCTTTGGCAAATCCCAATCGTAAGGCCTAAAAGCGGCTATCCACTAGCCGCCTGAGCCTCCTTGTTATATACCAGGATCGGTTCTTCTCTCTTTTCCACCACATCCTTGGTTACAATACATCCCGTTACACCCGACAGAGCAAGGGAGGGCAGTTTATACATGATATCGAGCATTATCTCCTCAACGATAGCTCGCAACCCTCGGGCTCCTGTCTTCCGTTCCGCGGACCTTTCCGCAATCGCCACCAGAGAATCTTCGTTGAATTTAAGCTTCACATCTTCTGTCTCGAAAAGCTTTGAATACTGCTTTACCAAAGCGTTCCTCGGTTCGGTAAGAATTCTAACCAGTGCTTTCTTATCCAATTCGTGCAGAGTAGCTACTACAGGCAGCCGGCCCACAAATTCTGGTATAAAACCATACTTTAAAAGATCATCAGGCTGCACTTCCACCAGAATTTCGCCAAGCTTTTTCTCCTGCTTACGCTGTATATCAGCGCCAAATCCCATGCTCTTCTTGCCGATACGACCTCCAATCAACTTCTCCAGTCCTACAAATGTGCCGCCACAAATAAAGAGAATGTTAGTCGTATCAATGGGAATGAACTCCTGGTGCGGATGTTTGCGGCCGCCCTGGGGCGGTACGTTGGCAATTGTACCCTCAAGGATCTTAAGAAGTGCCTGCTGAACACCTTCTCCTGAGACATCCCGGGTGATGGAGGGGTTCTCACTTTTTCGCGCGATCTTGTCTATTTCATCTATATAAACTATCCCTCTTTCCGTTTTGGATATATCGTAGTCAGCAGCCTGAATTAGCTTCAGGATTATGTTCTCCACATCCTCGCCCACGTATCCTGCTTCTGTCAACGTTGTAGCGTCAACTATTGTAAATGGCACATCCAAAGCCCTTGAAAGCGTTTGAGCTAAAAGCGTTTTGCCTGTACCAGTTGGGCCAATCAACAGGATATTACTCTTCTCAAGCTCCACCTCATCATTATCTCTGTCAACCTGTATTCGCTTGTAATGGTTATATACAGCCACAGACAGTACCTTCTTCGCCTGTTTCTGGCCTATAACGTATTCGTCAAGAGCTGCTTTGATCTCTGTGGGAAGCGGAAGCTTTACATCCACATGATCATACTCGTCGATCTCCTCTTCCTCTCTCAGCAATTCGCCGCACAATTCTACACAATCGTTGCAGATATATACCCCCGGCTCTTGGCCTGCCACCAAACGACGGACTTCTTCCTGAGTATGTCCACAAAACGAACAACGGAACGTGCTTTCATCCCCAAGTTTGCTGCGCATCAAAAATCTCCCTCTATTGGTGGAACAAGCACTTCTGCCTGCTCTATCCAATTCCCGATCTTAAATAAACAAAACTCTCTGCGTCCTCACTATATAATATCGGGAATTAGTTGCTAGAACTTTCGGGTTTTCCTCTATCGGACACCACTTCGTCTATGAGGCCATAATCCTTCGCTTGCTGCGCGGTCATGTAGAAATCGCGCTCCGTGTCTATTTGAATCTGCTCTATTGGTTGACCGGTATGCCTGGCAAGAACACTATTCAGTTCCTTCCTGATTCTCAATATCTCATCTGTGCGAATTCTAATATCGGTTGCCTGACCATAAGCGCCGCCCATGGGCTGATGGATCAGCATTGTAGAATGAGGAAGCGCGTAACGCTTACCTTGTGTACCACCCGCAAGTAGAATTGCAGCTATACTAGCGGCCATACCCATACACCACGTGGAAACTTCGGGACGTACAAACTGCATAGTGTCATAAATAGCCAGACCAGATGACACTACTCCACCGAGGCTATTGATATAAAGGCTTATCTCAGCATCCGGATCATCCTGTTCCAGATACAACATTTGCGCGATCACCGAATTTGCTACGGCGTCGTTCATTTCTGAGCCGATCATTATGATCCGATTCTTCAGCAATCTCGAGTATATGTCATAGGCGCGCTCACCTCTTGGCGTTTGCTCTACGACCATCGGGATCAAAGCCATAATTTACCTCCATCAATAAGTCCGATAATCTATTTGAATCTTTTTTCCATCAAGTAATTATGTGATCAGTGTGCGCTTAGTCGAAGCTTTCTCAATCAAGAGGTCAAAAATCTTATTCTCCCAGATAGCTGATCTAACACCATCAATTCGGTTTGTATCTTCCATCAATTTTCTATATTTTTGAGGGTCTCTACCCCGTGCCGCCGCTATTTTCTCTACTTCAGCGTCGATTTCCTCATCGCTTACATCCACTTCCTCGTTCTTAGCGATCTCTTCAAGGATCCATATTCTCTTTATCGTATTCAGAATTGTCGACCGATATTGCGGAAGCTCCTCTTCACTTGGTTCTGTCTTGGACGCTCCGGATTCTTGCCTGACCATTCTCAAAAAAGTCTTGAGCCGCTCCTCAACCAGGAACTCCGGAACCTCAAACTCGGACTTTTCCAGAAGCTGATCCATCAGATCATTCTCCTGTTTTTCCCTTTGTGCCCGTCTCCGCAATTCCACAAGTATGTTCCAAATGCTGGCATGGAAGTGTTGCAGATCATCCGCACCGAAATCCTTAGCGAAATCATCATCCAGCGGCGGCAAATCTCTTACACTAATCATGTCTAATTCGACCTGGAAATTGACCTCTTTCCCCGCTAGAGCGATATGTTGCCAGCCTGATTCATTCTCAGCCTGATAATCCGGCGGGAAACTGATAGAGAACTCCTTCTCCTCATCAGGTTTCATACCCAACAGATACTCAGCGAGTTCCGGAATTTCCATATCCACCCCAACCTTCAAGACATGCTCGTTATCAAACTGCTCCAGCGCATCTCCATCAGATGTGGCAGAAATGCTCAACGTGACGTAATCGCCCTCTTGAACAGGCCTGTCTTCTACAGGAATGAGATCAGCCCGTTCTTCTCTCATTTGCTGGATGTATTCGTCCACATCCTCTTTCGTCACGTTCACATCTCCCTTTTCCACCTCCAACAAAGTCAGGTTTGGAACGGGGACCTCCGGTTTCACGTCAACAGTGATCTCAAAGATCAGTGGTTCGCCATCCTTCACCGATATCTCATCGATGGGTGGGTTTATATCTGTTAGATCCAGAGGCCGAAGAATCTCCAGTTCGGCATCCCCTATAGCCCCTTCAAACGCAGACGGGATCAGTTTCTCAATAACCTCGCCTTTAACGTACTCGCCAAAGCGCATTCTAAGAATACTACGAGGGGCCCTGCCTTTGCGGAATCCCGGAACCGGTATTGTTGTCCGCACCTCCTCGTAGGCACTCTCGAATTCAGCACTCACATCCTCTGCTGGAATTTCGATCTTAAGTGTTTTTTTGCAGGAACTGACGTCCTGGATATCCACTTTCAAGGAAGTACCCTCCAAAACTTAGTACAAGTTATCAAATCCTGTATCTCCTCAAACCCCCACGGCTAATAAAAGTTTGCAAAAGCTGATGTTTTTCCTCTCTATTCCACACTGGTTCGATTAAATGGTGGGCGCGGGGGGAGTCGAACCCCCACGAGCTTTCGCCCAACAGATCCTAAATCTGCCTTGTCTACCAGTTCCAACACGCGCCCAGCAATCTCTATTCTACACTGAATAGACCAAAAATGGTGAGCCGTGGAGGAATCGAACCTCCAACCCACTGATTAAGAGTCAGTTGCTCTGCCAATTGAGCTAACGGCCCACCGTTCAGATTCTAGAGAAAAAGGACAAAAACTCCCTTCTCTGAGATTTTTGTCGGTTCTCCATTCCAAGCACGCCCGGGAGGGCTCGAACCTCCGGCCTACGGATTCGAAGTCCGTCGCTCTATCCGACTGAGCTACGGGCGCTTAATTCGTGATCCGTGATCCGTAACCAGTTACTGGTTTCAGACTACTGATCACGAATCACTGATTACGAATTACGGATCACGGATCACGATATTGGGGTGAGCGAGGGGTCTCGAACCCCCAGCATCCAGATCCACAGTCTGGCGCTCTACCGTTGAGCTACGCTCACCACACATTCAGCCACACAATAGTAGCTACAAGCCAGGTTGGCACCCCCGGCGGGATTCGAACCCACGTGGAACGGATTAGAAGTCCGCTGCCTCATCCACTAGGCTACGGGGGCTAACTATTATCTGCTGTCGGGGCGAGAGGATTTGAACCTCCGACTTCATGCTCCCAAAGCATGCGCGCTAGCCGGACTGCGCCACGCCCCGAAACTACGGATGATAAACATCATCCAATGTTTAAGGATAACACACTTCATTGCCAATTTCAAGGTTTTTTTGATTCCAGATATATCCGTATCACTTTGGCTGGCGGGGGAGGGCGAAGCTCCTGCTGAGCCGTAACCCGTGATCCGTGGTTTGCAGTCCGGATGAGTTTCGAGTATCACACCATTGCTACTGATCACTGATTACTCATAACGTAAGGCTTCTATAGGATTCAACCGAGCAGCCTTTCTGGCTGGGTATATACCGAAGAAAATTCCAACACACGCAGCGAATAGGAAGGCAAGTAATATGGCATCAAAAGACACATCTGTTTTCCAGCCGGCCAGTCTGGATATCAGTCTCGCGCCGCCGATGCCCATGAATATACCAAACAAGCCGCCGATCAGACTCAGGACTAGCGATTCTACAAGGAACTGCCTCAGTATATCGCGGCGCTTTGCACCCACAGCCTTTCTTGTTCCGATCTCCCGTGTCCGCTCAGTGACCGACACCAGCATTATGTTCATAATACCTATTCCGCCAACTATCAGAGACACCGCGGCGATCCCGGCCAGCAGGTAAGTGAAACTTTTCCCTGTTTCCTCCAGAGTTTTCAGAAATTCCGCCTGGTCCCCCACGTTGAAATCCGATTCCTTACTGGCCGGCAGTTTGTGTTGCCGCCGCATCAGTTTCTCGATCTCCGCTTTGGCCGCTTCTATATCATCTTTGCCTGTAACTTCAACGCTGATCTCTCGTATGTAGTCTGTACCGAATAACCTCTTCTGAGCAGTGGACAATGGTATGAATATCCTGTTATCCTGATCCCAGGGTCCCATACTTCCCTTTTCCTGCATTACTCCAACCACCCGGAAGGCTATGTTGTTTATACGGAGTTGTTTACCGATAGGATCTGTTTCCTCAAAAATATCCTTCACCACAGTCTTGCCTACCACGCATACTTTCTCTTTGTATAACACATCTGATTCAGTGAAGAACGAACCCTTTTCCACGTAAGAGTTCTGAACGCGCTGATATTCCGGCGTGGTGCCAATAATCTCAACGTTGTTATTCTTGTTTCCGTATTTCACCTGAGCATTACTTTGTACCGTCGGAGCCACGAAAGAAAGGTATTCAGCCTTTTCATCTAGCATCTCAGCATCTTCGGATTTGAGCGTTCTCATACTACCTCGGCCGAAACGTCTCATACCAAATTGTTGCGACCCCGGGCGGATTGAAAGTACATTTGATCCCAATGATTTTATACGTTCCGATATGTCAGCTTTCGCTCCCCTGCCGATGGAGATCATGGTGATAACGGCTCCCACCCCGATAATGACGCCCAACATGGTCAGTAAGGAGCGCATTTTGTTTCCCATTAAGCTTCTGCGGGCAATATGAACGCTCTGTTTTAGTCTCATACTTCTTCATCTCCCTCTACTAAACCATCTTTCAGATGCACGATCCTGCGACTATATGAGGCTATGTACCTTTCATGTGTCACCAGCACTACAGTGATCCCATCGGTGTTAAGCTTCTGGAATATCTCCATTATCTCCTCGCCTGTACGGGAGTCCAGGTTGCCTGTAGGCTCATCAGCCAGAAGGATAGATGGACTATTCACCAGAGCCCTGGCTATAGCCACGCGCTGTCTCTCGCCGCCGGACATCTCAGCGGGCCGATGCTTGGCTCGATCAGCCAGACCCACAGCTTCCAGCATCTGCCGGGCGATCCTTTTGCGCTCTTTATCCGGCACATCGCTATAAACCATTGGCAGTTCCACGTTATGCAGCGCCTCTTCCCGGGGCAGCAGGTTGAACGTCTGAAACACAAATCCGATTTTCTTGTTTCGGATCTCCGCCAACTGGTTATCGTTCAATCTGCCAACAACAATATTGTCCAACTCATAAGTGCCAGAAGTCGGAACATCCAGGCAGCCGATGATATTCATGAGCGTGGACTTGCCTGATCCCGACGGCCCCATGATCGATATAAACTCACCTTTATCCACTTGCAGAGACACGTCACGAACTGCCGCCACGTCCACTTCTCCCATACGATATATCTTCTGCACATTTTCCATAACAATCATCTTACTCTTCCTCTTTCCCGGAAGCCACGTTACTAACGCGGTGGCCTGCCTCTCCTGCCTCCTGGCCCGCCTCCCTGCATACGACGGAAGGATTCCATAGGATTCTTCATCCTTTCCCGAAACCAATTGGGCATCCCGGTTTCACCTTGACCGGGTGTCATAAGTGCAACCACTGTTCCCTCTTCAGCACCGGACACAATCTCCGTCGTATCCCAGCCGCGAACGCCTGTCTCTACAGGCATTGGTCTCTCAGCAGGTTGTCCGTCTACCACCGGGATGACCATCTTTCTACCGCGCATATCCATAATGGCCTCGTTCTCAACTACCAGAACATCCCTTCTATCCGCAGCCATGATCTCTACAGACGCGTTCATGCCCGGCTTCAGGATCTTGCTGGGGTTCTTGATCTCCGTGGTGACCTCAAAAGTAGTTACGTTCTGTGCGGCTCTTCCCTGCGGGGCGATCTTCAGAACCGTTCCCTCGAGTCTCCTGTCAGGATAGGCCTCTACTGTAATAACCACTGACTGCCCCGCCGCAACTTTGCCTATGTCCGTCTCGTCCACTTCAGTCTTCACGTACACGTTATCCAGATCAGCCATAGTCACAAGCAGCGTGCCAGCCGCAGCCGTAGCTGACATACTGGATGTGATGACCTGTCCTTCCTCCACGTTCTTCTGAAGGATCGTTCCAGTGATAGGCGCCCTCACCACAGTATCAGCCAGCCTGTCCTGAGCCGCCTTCAGCGCAACCTCTGAGCGCGTGACCGTTGCTTTTGCCGCTTCCAGATCCTTCTCCTTCAGTTTGACCTGGACTTTATTCGCCAGCGTCAGTGCCAGAGAAGCTTTGGCATCCTCAAACTGGGATTCCTGTAGCTTCAGTTCCTTCAGCCGTGAGCTTTCCTGCTTCTGCCTGTGTTTCGCTGTTTCCAGCGCAAATTTTGACTTCTCCAGGCTCAACTCCACCAGCTTAAGCTCCTCCGCGCTTGAGGGCTCCTCCACCATCTTCAACTGCTCAAGTGCCGAATCATACTGTGTTTGGGCGGACTCAAGCTTTGCTTTTGCAGAATCTACCTCAGATTTTGACACAAAATTCTTCTCATGAAGAGATTTGAGCCTGTTGTATTCCTCCTCAGCAAGATCCAGGCTGGACTTGCTCTGCTGAACTGTAAGCTCCGCACGTTTCACCGACTCAGGTCTCGATACCTGGGCCTGCCTCAGCCTGATCTTCGCCATCTCCAGGTCGTTCTCTGATTCCTTGATCGCGCGGGCGTTGGCTTCCTTCTCAAGTTCAATGTCTTCTTTCAGCTTGGCCACCCGGGTCTCAGCGTCCTTCACATTTTCCTCAGCCTGCTTGATCTGTATCTCGCTCTGTTTCTTTTGCAGCTCGATATTCTCCTGGGCCTGCTCCAGACGTGCCTGCGCTGATTTCAGGTTCGCTTGCTCCTGCTCTACGTCTGCCTGTGTGTATTGCTTTTCTATTTCCGCTATCAGGTCGCCTTCCTCAAGCGCGTCTCCCTCGTCAACCAGCAGATTAATGATGGCTCCGCTGGCTTTGGATCTCACTTCCACTATAACCAGCGGCTCAATAGTGCCCGTCGCATCCACAGATATAGTAATATCGCCCCTTCTAACGCTCGTGGTTTGCATCTCTCCAGGCCCGTTACTACTGCCGCCCTCTTTGTTAAACAGCGTGCCGCGAACCACGAACGCACTGACAGCTAAGACTATGACTACCACACCAATTATAATCCACTTCTTCATTTCATAATCACTCCTCTCCGATTCAATCCTCGACCTTCAGCGTGCCCACCGCTTTTTCCAAAGCCCTCTGGGTTATTTTGAGGTCATAGAAAGCCCTGATCTGGTTAGTCAATGCCTGTGCGTATCGTGACTGGGCGGATAACACCTCAAGAAATATGACCATGGTCTGCTCGTACCTGCCCAGGGTTACATTCAGGCTTTCAGTGGCGTCTGTGACCTGTTCTTTAGCGATCTCCAGGCTCTTCTTTGCCCGCTCCAGATTCAGGTATGCCTGCTGGACTTCCAGCTTGATCGATCGCTCACGTTCGATCATACTCTCTTTCATCTGTTCCAGAGCGATCTCCGCGCTCTGTTCCCGACGCTTGGACACGCCGCCGTCAAAAATCGGGAAGGATACTCTGGCCATCGCGCTCCAATCGCGGTATTCTTTGAAATTATCCCTGTCCCGCAGGTAATCATCGAGCTGAACATTATAGCCATATTCTGCCGTTATCACCGGCCATCTGTCCAGCCTGGCCAATTTCAATGACCATTCTAGCGAGGCCAACCTGATCCTGAGCCTGGCCAGTTCAGGTCGCTTCTCCATAGCTTCAGCCAGGGAATCTTCCAGCGATACCTCCTGCATCAGCAAGACCGGCAGCGTAAATATCCTGTCCGCATCCGGGGAGACAAGCGCCGCGTCCTCGTCCACGACGCCGATGGGCGTTCCCGGATCTAACCCCATCAGTGAAGCCAGACGCGCCCTTGCCAGTTCCAGGTTATTCTGAGCATTAATAATTGCCAATTCGTCGTTCGCCTGCTGCACTCTGGCTGCCGCCACGTCCGCCGGTATAGAGCGCCCGGCCTCCTGAAAAGCCGTCACCTTCTCCACGTTGCCTTTTGAAATCTCCAGAAGCTTATCATTCACATCTATCAGCTTTTCTGCCTCCAGTAGAGCGTAATAGGCTTCCGTCACACCGAATATCAGAGACTGCCTTGAGTTCTCGTAATCGCTCTGCACAACTTGCTCATTCAAACGCGCTTGAGCCAGTCCTGCCTCACGGCGGCCGTGATCCCATAGAGTATAGCTGGCGTTGAGGGATGCATCGTAGTTCTGACGCTCCCATCCAAAGTCTATATCTTCGGAGAATCGGTACTGCCCGCTGGCATTTATCTGCGGCCAGTAGTTAGAACGCGCATCTGCCACATCAAATTCCGCCGTTTTGAGATCCAGAGCCGCCATTCTCATGCTGGGTGATTGTTCGAGGGCGAGCTTAATACAATGATTCAGTGTCAACTGCTCCGAAATGTCTATGGTCGCCCCTTGCCCTCCACTAAATGGTGTAATGATCAACACAGCCACAACAGCAAAAAGTAATTTCCGCATATTTCCTGCCTCTCAACACTTCCTTCCTGTAAAAAAACCGACTCCCCATGCATACAAACCCGATCATTTAGACGGAATCTCATCGAAAAGGTTCGGATATGAGAACAGTTCAATACTTACCCATAGTCCCGTCTATAGAAACTTTACCAAGGAGTTGGGGGTTTTCGGTCAATATGACGAACGTGAAACGTAAGAAAAATCCATTACGTTTTACGCTTCACATTTCTATATGAACGGCACATCAGAATAAAGCCCATTAGCCCATCAACCTACATACCCGGCGGCCCTGGAGGCGTTCGCATACGTTGTCGTTGCCGCTGCTGACTCTTTTCCCATTCAGCAAGCTTTTCCATCTCCTCAGAAGACAATGCATCCTTCAGCTTCGCAAGCATATCGGCTTTGATCTTATCAGCTTCCGACCTCGCTGCGTTTGCAGCTTCCTGGTCGTCGCCGGCTTCCTCCAGGCCTTTCATCAGCTTAGCGCGCTTATCCCATGCTTCCTTATATGTCTTTCTGGCTTTACCCAGCACCTCATCGGCGATCTTCATCTCGAAGCACAGGTG
>Ga0114922_10000705_pt1 | contig 32200 bp, 30 predicted proteins | sample AartaG_FD_100975 | JGI IMG/M metagenome (GOLD analysis project Ga0114922, IMG submission 100975) | Deep subsurface microbial communities from Aarhus Bay to uncover new lineages of life (NeLLi) - Aarhus_00045 metaG | ecosystem: Environmental > Aquatic > Marine > Oceanic > Sediment | place... | reverse complement strand
TGCGGCTTCCAGGATCGCTTCCTCCGCTGCCAGGCGGGCGGCAGATTCAAGCTCGACATCGCCGCGACGTAAGAAACCAACTTCACGGTCGTATACATACGTCTGCTCATTATCCAAGGCAGCGATGAAGACTTCCGCTGGGGGAAGCTTGAACGTAACCATCCCGGTTTCATCGATTGAGATATCACTCTCCGTGATTTCCGCCAGATCCACGCCAGCGATGACCGAGCCATGAGCAACAAGCAGAAGCCTATCCCCAAACAAGAAACCGAAGGGACCCTGGCGAGTCTCCGCTGTGATGACCTTCTCAATCGAATACTGGATGGTCTCCAGCCGAGCCAACGACTGAACCTCGTGAATAATAGTCACTGGATCGGGAATGATCGTTGGGGTGGGATGGAGTAATTTGGCAACTTCCGTAGACACGCCCTGTTGGAGTTCAATCACAGGCTGTGTCGCCTGCTGCACTCCGCGCAGGAGGATGACGACTGAAATCGCCAGGAAGAGCACGGTTCCGATGAGTATGGAAAGAGCGGCTTTTTTCATAGTTCCTCATTATATCAAAATATCCAGCGCAGCGGCTTCTTGTGCCCATCCATCATACGGTCTAGACTCAGCGTATGCACGTCGCCGTCGTCACTATCGAACTCCATCTCCCAGGCTGCAACTCCTTGAAAGAGAAACGCGGCATTCTTAAACCGCTGCTCGCAAGGTTGCAGCGCGAGTTCAATATCTCCACCGCAGAACTGGAGCACAATGACCTGCACAGGTCTGCGGGGATAGCCTGCGCGGTAGTTGGGAACAACGACCGCCACTTACAGCAGATGTTGGAGACGATTCCAAGATGGATCGAACGGCACCGACCCGACCTTCAGGTCGTTGATCATCAAATCATCCTCCTCTAAATTAGGAGGAGGCCAAGGGGTCTTCCATGGATTTAGGTTTGCAGGATCAGGCAGCAATCGTCACCGCCGCGTCACGCGGATTGGGGAAAGCTGCGGCGCGAGCGCTGGCACGAGAGGGCGCGAATATCGCCCTTTGTTCCCGCACGGATCAGATCTTCACTACGGCAGAGGAGATTCAACAGGAGACTGGCGTTGATGTGATCGCTGTTCAAACCGACCTGACCAAACCGAAGCAGATTGAAGCGATGATCACAAAAGCACACAACCACTTTCAAAAAATCGACATCCTGATCATCAACGCTGGAGGACCTTCTCCGGGGGGTTTCCTCGATCTCAAACCTGAGGATTGGAGTACGGCGGTAGATCTAACTGTGATGAGCGCGGTGCGGCTATGCTACGCCGTCGTGCCGCATATGCTGGAACAGGGCAACGGCTCTATCGTCGCAACGCAATCCTACTCCGTCAAACAGCCGATCGATAACTTGATCCTCTCAAACTCATTGAGGATGGCTGTGATCGGTCTGGTAAAGTCACTGGCCAATGAACTAGGACCGAAAGGGATCCGGGTGAATTCAATCAATCCAGCCTGGACCTGGACGGAGAGAGTGCAACAGCTCATGACGGATCGCTCTGAGCGCAGCGGGACAACTATCGATGAGCAGGCTGGAAAAGTCACCGAAGACGTACCCCTGGGTCGGATGGGAACGGTTGAAGAATACGGAAGGACCATCGCCTGGTTGGCTTCGCCCGCCGCATCCTTCATCCATGGACATGCGCTCATGTTCGATGGCGGTGCAACCAAGGCCACGCTTTAGCGAAAAACAATCGTAGGAAAACCCGCTTAAACCTAAACCACGCAACCTTCGCTGCGTGGTTAGTTTAGGGAAACGCGGTTGCCAGCCAGCGATCCAAACGAAGTTATCAGGCTGCGATAACCTGCTCCACCCTGAGCCGTCTACGCATCAGCGTGCGCAGCCTGGAAGCGAGTAAACTGGCGTGGACAGGTTTGATAAGATAATCATCTGCCCCTGCATCCAATGCCCTTGCGACACTCCCTGGTGAACCAATGGCAGAGAGAATCAAGATCGGGACATCACAAAACTCACGTATCTTCTCACACACTTCCCAACCGTCCATACTAGGCATCAGCAAATCGAGGATAACGACATCTGGCGGCTCATCACGGCACGCCTCGACACCTTCCTCCCCGCTGAATACCGCGCGTATTTGAATGTCCTGACCCCGTAACAGCGTACGCAGCATGATTGCGAGATCGGGGTCGTCATCGATGAGAAGAACGTCTACAGCCATTTTTACCTCACCTTTCACTGCAGATATTATCCTTGATTTTCAGCAACCTGTACCTTACAAGGTCCTTTCACTGCGAAGCGAATAAAGCTTGCTAGGAAACACCAGAAAGGCTATGATGGTTTTAATTGAACTCTATTGAGGGTTCCACATGTCAAAGTCTTCCCAAAGAAATTCCGATCTTCAATTAACCCTCTGCCCCCAGTGTGAGCACCCTCTCCCGGGGGATGCGAGGGCATGTCCCAATTGTGGGATCGACCTGGCGCTCCTCTCACTCCTTGGGGAAAAAGCCTACCTCGATGGGCCACCAAAATATGCGCCGATGGACACTACGCCGCAGTGGCTCGTGCCCCGCATTGGAGATTTCCTCATCAAGCTGGGTGAGATCACGGACGAACAGCTCAATATGGCACTGGCGCGCCAGAAAGAGGCTACGGAAAGCGGCGAGCATGTCCTCCTTGGCCAGACGCTGCTAGAACTGGGCTACATTGAGCGCGAGACTCTGGATCGAGCGATAACCCAGCAGATCGTAGAACTGCACGCCGCCCTCCAGGAATCAAATAGGACTTTGCAGCAGCGGGTAACAGAGAGGACAAAAGAGCTCAGGAACGCTCTTGAACGGCTGACCGAGATCAACCAGATTAAAGCTAATCTCATCTCGAACATTTCGCATGAGCTGCGGACGCCACTGGCGCATATTAAGGGGTATGTCGAACTTTTCGTTGCCAATCAGTTAGGCGATCTCACAGAGGAGCAAAGCGAGGCGATGCAAGTGACTCTGCGAGCGACGAACCGTCTTGGTGGTTTGATCGAAGACCTGATTGAATTCTCAACCGCTTCGCGAGAGGGGATCACACTCCATCTACAGCCGGTCTCGATACCAGAGTTGATCGGTGGCGTTATCGATCGCTCCACCGATAAAGCGAAAAAAGCAGGCGTCACCCTGGAAACCAATCTTGAAAATAAATTGCCCGATTTGCAGGTAGACCCTGAGCGGCTCTCTTGGGCGATTTTCCAGTTGGTCGATAACGGCATTAAATTCACACCTGATGGGGGGAAGGTGAACGTCCAGGTAGGAATCGAGGACCTGGGGATACATTTTGTGGTATCCGACACCGGTATCGGCATTCCCGAAGACCGGAGCCGGGAAATCTTCGAGCCGTTCCACCAGCTAGACGGCTCTCCGACAAGACGATACGGAGGCGCTGGCTTGGGTCTTGCACTGGTAAAGATAATCGTAGACGCTCATGGTGCTGAATTGTCTGTTCAAAGCCAGGAAGGCCAAGGGACAAAATTTGAATTTACGATCCCTTCGGCATCAGGAACCACATGACCGGACCATTAATTCCGACAGAATCTCTAACGTACGGCACGGAATTAAACGCCGTCTACGCCATCGCACGCATCGTCGCAGAAACCTTTGATACAGATGCGGGGCTCGATGCGATCTTCCGTCTTGCCCGCACAATCTTCATCTTCGACACCGTCGCTCTCTATCTCGAGAATGAGGAGTCGCATGAGATAGAACCCAATTATGCACGCGCACTTGGTCGGGGCCGATCACGCGGGGCAGAACTAGCCTGGGGCGAGCCAGCCGCAGAGGAAGCCTTTCACTCCAGCCAGACCGTGCTGCGTCAGGAGGATGCCGGACCGGCGGTGCAGGGCCGTGAGCGACGACGCGATTTCCTCGGCTTACCGCTGCTCGTCAGCGGTCGGTGTGTAGGAAGTCTCACCTTCGGAAGATTCGGGGGACCATCTTTCCCGTCGGAACACATCCAATTGGCGGAGTTTGTCGCCTGGCACGTGGGCCAGCTCCTTGAGAACCGCCGTCTCTCCCGACGTATCGCGAATTTGGAAGCCCAACGTGAGCTGACCCGCATGCAGGATGATTTCATCTCAACAATTTCACATGAACTACGAACCCCACTGGGGTTCATTAAAGGATACGTTACGACTCTCTTGCGCGAGGACACAGAGTGGGACGAGACAAGCCGAGATGATTTTCTCAACATCATCGACGATGAAGCGGATCGACTCAGCGAACTTATCGACAACTTATTGGATTCATCCCGACTGGAAAGCGGGACTTTGAGTATGACTTTCGAGCCAGCCCGTCTCGGCCCAGTCGTCAGGGCTATGATTCAAAGAGTCGAGGGGGCATCTCCGGAAATTGAAGTCATCACCGAGATGCCCGATAGCCTGCCGATCCTCGAAATCGATTCAACGCGCATCGCACAGGTTCTGGATAACTTCCTTACCAATGCCTCGAAATACGCGCCCGGGGCGAAAGTGTATATTAAAGTAGATGCAGATGATGAACGCGTGCGTGTCGAAGTCCAGGATCAAGGTCCGGGAATTCCCAAGGAGCATCTTTCACACCTGTTTGAGCGCTTTTACCGGGTTCCAGAAAACGCCGCCACCCGCGGCACGGGCCTTGGGCTATACATCTCCCGTAAGATCATCGATGCGCATGGCGGAGAAATTGGAGTTGAGAGTATAGTAGGGGAAGGGACGAGTTTCTTCTTTACGCTCCCCGTTAAAAAAATTAGTATTGAGGAGCAGGAGGGCGAATATGTCTGACCCGAAAACAATCCTCGTCGTCGATGACGAACCACGTTATCTAAGCCTTGTGCAAATTAACCTTGAAACTGCGGGGTATGAAGCGATCACGGCCATGAATGGGCAGCAAGCCGTCGATGCAGTCGCCGAACACAAACCGGACATTGTCCTCCTCGACGTCATGATGCCGGTGATGGATGGCTTCACAGCTTGTGAACGCATCCGAGAATTTTCATCCATCCCTATCATAATTCTCACGGCGAAGGGGGAAGAGAGGGATCGCGTGCGAGGGCTCGACGCAGGCGCCGATGATTACATCATCAAACCCTTCTCGGCGCAGGAGCTGCTCGCCCGAGTCCGAGCCGTGTTGAGGAGAGCCGAACGCGAGACTGTGGAAGGGTTCCATGAACCTGTTTTCAAGCACGACGGCTTAGAGATAGATCTTGCACGCGCTCAGGTCAATGTGGAGGGGGAGGAGGTCGCTCTCACCGCAACTGAATATCGTCTGCTGCAAACACTGGCCAACAATACTGGCCGGGTGCTCAGCCCAGAAGACCTGCTGACGTCAGTCTGGGGGACCGAATACAAAGACGACAAGGAAATCCTATGGGTTTGCCTCAGCCGGCTTCGCCAGAAGATCGAACCCGATCCCAAGAACCCCATTCACATTATTACCAAACAGGGAATTGGGTATATGATGCCGTCACTTGAATAGCAGTTGACCCCACGGGTAGCGCTGGAATGCCGACTCCTTCATTGCTCGTCATAGAGCCTGATCGCAAAACCGCTGTCTTCATCCACCATATGCTCACGCAGTCAGGCTATGAAGTTCAGGTGGTTCCAACGGGTAAAGAAGGATTGATTGCTGCATGGCGCGATCCACCCAGTATCATCGTCACAGAACTGGATCTCCCAGATATCGACTTTATTGAACTCATCCAAAAGTTTAGAAAAGACCAGCGCACGAGCCGGACCGTCCTGATCGGCTTCACGCATCTTAGCGCGCCCGAAACCACTGTCGCCGGCATAGATGCAGGTCTGGACCATGTCATCATCAAGCAAACCGACGCGGTGGAAGTTCTGATTAGCTACTTGGCGGATGAACAGCAATCTGACGCAAAGGAGAAAAGAGTATCGGTGGCTCCTCCTCTCGCTCAAGTTATCGCCTTCTTGGGAGCGAAAGGCGGGGTCGGAACATCATCGATTTGCATAAATATCGCACACCTCATCTCCCAAGCTGTCGGACCGGGCAAGACCGCTGTTCTCGACCTCGTCCTGCCGATTGGGTCCTTAGGCGAGATCACCGGAATGATGGGACCACCTGATGTCGTCGATCTGACGGAACTGGAACCCAGCCAGCTCACCCATGAATATCTACGCGAGAATCTTCTCACCCCACAAGCGTGGGATATCCATTTCATCCCGGGCGCCTCCAGCCCGGACCATGCCGAGAGATTGAACGCGGACCGGCTTGCACCGCTTCTCCAATCGCTCCGCTCAACATACGAATACATAATTGTGGACCTGGGGCGCAATCTGTCACCTTTGGCTCGGTTGGTGATGAGCGTGGCGGAGGATCTTATCCTTGTCCTCATGCCTGATGAAGAATGTGTGGCCAATGCACACGCAATCGTGGATTATTTGGAGAACCACGGCATCCAAACGGACCATTTGCAGTATCTCTCGAACCGCCCCTTGCCATCCGAAGGATTAACCCAGGGGACACTGACAGATCGCATGGGGGTGGAAATGCTGGCGGCGGTACCAAATATCGGTACGCAGTTAACGCTGTTAAACTCCCTTCATGCCCCATTACAATTGCGCTTCCCTGAAGAACGAGCCAATCTCATCCTCACAGACGCGGCATCCCGCCTGCTCCAGTAATCAATCGGGACATCCAATCGCAGTATGTGCCTGAACCATGGAGATACATCTTGGTCATTTACTCTTCCCTTCCTTATAAGCCCATTTGCGATCAGAAAGTTGAAAGCGAGACAAGATTATGTTAGGTTGTATCGAATTCACACTAGGCGATCAAAATTCGTGTTGTTGCGCGCCAAGACTCACTACTCTCCAGGATTCTGGCGTGGGGGTCTTAAATTGGGACATTTGCTATAATCACATCAATCCGCACTCGGGAGCTTCATTATGACGGATCGACAAACCCGAATTTTACGCGCCAAAATGCTGGGCGCACTGATGCGTGAGAAACGTCTGGAAACCGGGAAGAGCTTAAAAGATATGGCGGAGCTGATCGGCACGACGACCAGCACGCTCTCCTCGTATGAACACGGACGAAAATCCATTTCCTTGCCAGAGCTCGAACTCCTTGCGTTCAATCTCGATACCCCTCTGCGCCACTTCATCTCTCCTTCCACCGAGAAGGAAGGGGAGGATTACAAATTCGACCCGATCATCATGGTCACACTGCGACAACGGATGATCGGTGCAATGCTGCGCAAACGGAGGCTCGAGCAGGGAATGTCTATCCGGGAACTTGCTGCAGCGGTCGATATGCCAACCAGTCGAGTGAGCAACTTCGAACGCGGTGTGCGCCCCATTCCCATCCCCGATCTGGAAAGCCTGGTTGATGCCCTCCAGCATTCCCTGGATGCCCTTATCGACCGCGAAGGTCCAATCGGCAACTGGCATATGACTCAGCAAGCATTCGAACACTTCTGTGAACTTCCAGCGGACCTGCGCGCCTTTTTCAGTACGCCTGAGAAGGAGCCTTATCTCAAGATGGCCGAGCGCCTGTCAAAACTTGATCTTCACTCCTTGCAGAGAGTCGCGCGGGCGCTTGAAGATCTGCTCCCATGACGCAAGATCCGAATTCGCCCGAGAACCTCTCACAGGAGGCACTCGATGCCTATAAACTCGGAGCGTATGATGATGCCGCCAATGGCTTCCAGGCTGCAAAGCGTGAATTCCTCGATCGCGGAGACGAAGTAAACGCAGCAGAGGCCGCTAACAATCTCTCCGTTGTCCTCATAAAAATGGACCGGTCGCATGATGCTCTAGAGGCTGTGATAGGCACCCCTGAAATCTTCCAGCACGCCGGTGACATTCAGAAGGAAGCGATGGCTTTGGGCAACCTTGCTGCAGCGCTTGAGGCCACCGGAGAATTCAAACAAGCGGAGGAATGTTATGTCCAAGCCCTCACTCGTCTTGATGAGAGTAACGATCAAGAGGCACGGTCCTACATCCTTCAAGCGCTCTCAAGGCTCCAATTACGCGGCGGAAAACCTTTCGATGCCCTAACCAGCATGCAGGGAGCACTCGATTCGCAGCCGCGCCCTGGTTGGCGCGATCGTATCCTACGCAGACTCTTCGACTTACCAGCACGACTACTCGGTCGGGGATCCTAATCCATCCCCCAGTGAGTTTGGACGCGATGCAACAGCAATTCTCATGGACGATCCGGCAGACGCGGTCCAGCGATCAATCCCTAATCTCCTCGCTGTTGACAAACGCAGCACACAAACACATCCATTTCGACTGGTTGAACGTTCTGGACCTGTTAAATGAAGCCCCCTTTCTCGTTGCCCTCAACAAACAGATACCGGTGGCTTGCCTGGCTTGCCAGCCCGATCCACCGCAAGTCGCCTGGATCCGCCTCTTCGCCGTATCGAAAGATATTCCCAAATTCGAAGCGTGGGGTCGACTCTGGACGGCGGCTGCGGAGAGTGCAATAAAGCTCGGCGCATCACGGGCGGTGGCATTAGCCACACAGGATTGGTTCATCCCCTTTCTCAAGGAGAGTGGTTTTCAAGAGATGAATGAGGTCATTTTTTTCAAGTGGGATGGAGATCCTCACCCAAATATCGCGGAAAATGGCGGGGAGCTGCGAAAGATGACTTTGGAGGATCTCCCTGCAGTCGCTGAGGTAGATCAGAGCGCCTTCGATCCCATCTGGGCTCTGTCCCTGCGATCGCTCCGCACTGCCTACCGTCTCTCCTCATTGGCGACAGTCGTATCACAAGGGGACCAGATTATCGCCTATCAGATGAGCACGTCATCCGCACTGGGCGCCCACATCGCCCGCCTGGCGGTCCACCCTGATCTGCAAGGGATGGGCTGTGGGAGAGCACTCATCGCTAACGTTCTATTCGATTTTTCTCAGCGCGGATTGGAGCAAGTGACGGTGAATACGCAGGTAGATAATCTCCGCAGCCAGCAACTTTATCGCTCCCTCGGTTTTCAACCCACGGGCCAACGTTTCTCTCTTCTTGAGACCAAACTCGCTCAGCATTGATATTCAGTTATCCAAACGGCACTTCTCTGTAATCTTTCTTTTAGGCATCTACATCAATACCTGTAGTCGAATTAGATCCTTAAGTGCGACATTCACGGCTAACCTGGACAGAAAGTTGAATTATGCTGCGCGTTTCCAGGTTATTGCGAAATTTCCAAAGGAACTATTTCATGGATGGACATTTCAGACCTTTTATGGCAAGATTGGAAACTATCTAAGTGGAGGAAATATGGGAAAACGGGAAGAAATTCGTGAAAAACGCCAGCGTGAAAATCGGAGGAATCTTCTCGTTGCCATGCTTGTCATCACCGGGGGTGTAATCATCATCACTGCATTGGTCATCTTCCGCTCGCAAACCGAGATCCAAAGCATCATCACTCCAACGGCCATCGATTTCCCACAGAGTGAGGGGATGGCGATGGGAGATCCCAATGCGCCAGTGATCATTGAAGAATTCTCTGATTTCCAATGTTCTGCATGTCAGTTCTTCCACAAACAAACACTTGAGCAGGTCGTCGAACAGTACGTTAAGACAGGGGATGTTTATTACAGCTTCCGTAATTTCCCATTTATTGACACCTACGCAGTGAAGAAAGAATCGCAGGCAGCTGCTCTCGGAGGGTACTGCGCAGCAGAACAAGGACTCTTCTGGGAATATTCCAATATCCTCTTTGCCAACCAGATCGGTGAGAATGTAGGAGGTTTTTCATCCACGAGGTTAGAAGCTATGGCGGAGATTGTCGGGCTGGACGCCGATTTCGCGAAATGCTTGCGGGAAGGCCACTATCAAGACCGGGTTGAGGCTGATTTTCTAGCCGCCCAGGAAGCGGGGGTCAACTCAACTCCCAGTTTTCTCATTAACGGCAAGCTTGTGGCCGGCGCCTTTACTTTTGAAGCATTCCAGAGCTATATCGAACAAGCCCTCGCGGGAAATTAAGCGCCAACTATTAAAAAAACCTGGAGGGTGCCGATCCATTGAGCGGCGCCCTCTTTTTACTTAATTCAAATCCGGTTATGACACCAACCCTGCGGTTGTCATCCCCTCAACATAGGCCCCGTTCCCTTCGGTCGGGGACTTCCTAAAATAGGTATAAGGAGCCCAGTGAAGAAGGATCTCCCCCAATTCAAGGTGATCTTCAAAGCATAACCGGGGGGCTTCGCTTCATACCATCGCTTAGAATGTCTTAGCTTGGCTGTATCGGAATCTGCACAACTACATCAAACCGAAGAAACGCAGCACGACAATCACCAACGGTGTGATCACGAGTGCCGGCAATAAGTTCGCCGTTCGTATCGGTCGCAGCTCAAGAAGCGTCCCGATCGCCAGGCCGATAAGAAGCACCCCGCCCACAACCGAAAGCTCTGCCAGCATCAATGGATCGAAAAAACCTTGGACGAAAGCTGCGGCCAGTGTTAATCCCCCCTGGTAGAAGAGAATGATCAACGTCGAGAACAGCACTCCCACACCGAAACTGGACGCCAGTGCAAGAGATGCAAATCCATCCATAACCGATTTCACCGCCAGCAATTCGTAATTCCCCGTCAGGCCATCCTGGAGCGATCCGAGGATCGTCATTGGACCGACGCAGAAGAGCAGGCTGGCGGAGACGAACCCGCGGATAAAACGATTACCCTGCGTAACATCCCCTGAACCGCCCGCGAAGCGTCTCTCGAGAAAGGCGCCCAGCGATTTCAAACGCGTCTCCAAGCGCCACCACTCTCCGAGTATCACGCCGACAAGCAGCCCGATCAGAGGCAGCAAGATGTTCTCCCCCTCTACGCTGGTTCCGCGGATGAACAACTCGGCTCCGATCGCAAGCGTGAAGACCCCCAATACATTGATTACACTCTCGCGAATCCGCTCGGGAAAACGAGCCCCGAACAGAAGCCCGGCGGTGCTGCCGATTAGAACCGTGGCAATATTAATCCATGTCCCGGTCATCATTCACTCGATTTAGCGATGGAGGGTTTTTCTATGCCCGCGGTCTTGTTTTCCCAGAGGGAGAGCACAAAACAAAGGCTGGAGAGTCGGTTCAAGTACGGCAAAATGGTCGGGTTGGAGAGCTTGCTCTCGTGATCAAGACGCACGACTTGCCGCTCGGCGCGGCGCACAATCGTTCTTGCGAGGTCCAGAGAGGCAGCTGGAACCGAATCACCGGGCAGGATGAAGTCCTTCGGCATGTTTACGCGGTCTCCGAAAGATTCCAACTGTTCCTCGAGCCAGGCGAGTCGCGCCGCATCCAGTCGTTGAAACCGCTCCTCCTCTTCAGGGACTGCGGCAAGCTCTACCATGATCGAGTAGAGATCTTTTTGTACATCATGGATAACGGATGTCGTTTCCTCTGAAAGAGCGGTCGCTCGAGACAGCCCGAGGGCTGCTGAGGCTTCATCGATCGTCCCAAAGGCTGTCGGGCGTAGGTGGTACTTGGGGACCCGTTCGCTGCCTAGCAGGCCCGTCGATCCGTCATCCCCTTCACCAGAGTAATAATCATGCATACCCCGATTATAGTATCGCTTTGAGATTGGGGCATACCTGGCATATAATTCGAATATCGAGTGTGAAGGGGGAACATTGAGGGGGTTTAACCTGGTTCGTAAATGGAGCACCTTCCTGGCCGGATTGTTAATGGGCCTGGCATCCACAGGGCTGATCCTACTTCTCATCCGCCAACCGAGACAATACCCGATCCAACTCCTACCACCGCCAACCCCGGGTCCGTTATCAGTCCATGTTGCTGGCGCAGCTGAGCGCCCGGGCGTTTATCTCCTGCCACACGATTCGATCGTTCAGGATGCGCTCGCTGCAGCCGGTGGACCAACATCCAGCGCAGACCTCGACCGTATCAACCTAGCAGCCGATCTCGAAGATGGTCAGCGGGTCTACATCCCGCAGATAACAGCTTCGGGATCTTCCGCCGGGGAACAAGTTTTGCTCTCCGAGATCAGCCCTGACCAGATGATCAACATCAATACTGCCAGTGCAGCGGAGCTCGAGTTGCTCCCGGGGATTGGACCCAGCCTGGCGAAGGAGATCATCGACCATCGATCTGCCAATGGTCTCTTCAACACTGCCGACGATCTTCTCGCCGTATCGGGGATTGGTCCGGCAAAAGTAGAGTTGATCCGAGACTTGATAACCTTCCACTAGCCTCCTCCAATTTTGCCAGCGTACACCAGGCATGTATAATCGCCTACGATGCCCGAACTGCCCGAAGTCGAAACGATTGCGAAAAACCTTCGTGAGGGGAACGGCTCGCCACCGATCCCCGGTCACCGCATTGTCAACTTCTCTACGGATTGGCCGCGGCACGTCAGACATCCCTCCTTCCGGACCTTCAACAGACGTATTCGGAACCGCGAAATCGTCGACGTTAAGCGTCGCGGCAAGTACCTCGTTTTCCCCCTCGATCACGAGACTCTTCTGATCCACCTGCGCATGAGCGGCGATTTGCGCCTGGCTCCCAGCCAGGACCCGAAAGACCGTTTCGATCACACAACATTCAACCTGGATAATGGCTGGGACCTGCGCTTCAGCGACGCCAGGAAATTCGGCCGGGTAAGCCTCTACGCAGATCCCGAGGTGGTCCTGGGACGCTTAGGACCTGAACCGCTCGCTCCAAACTTTACACATGATCGACTGGCGAGTATGCTCCGTGCACGAAAACGAAACCTGAAACCGCTCCTTCTGGATCAATCCTTCCTGGCTGGATTGGGAAATATCTACACGGATGAGGCTCTTCATCAAGCCGGTCTCCACCCGCTCAGACGAAGCGACACACTTACAAATGCCGAAATAAAACGACTCTGGAAGAGCATTCGTGAGTCGCTGGAGATGGGTATCCGCCACAATGGCGCTAGCATAGACTGGGTCTACCGTGGGGGTGACTTTCAACACCATTTTCGTGTATATAAACGGGAAGAGGAACCCTGTTTCAAATGCGGCACGCAGATCCAGCGCACAGTCGTCGGTGGACGAGGCACGCACTTCTGTCCGCGCTGCCAGCCGGAGGGCCAACTATGAGCAACCAATTGATGATCGGAGTCCTATTAATCGCCGCCGGTATTCTTTTAGCAATGGTGGCCTATTGGGTAATTTCAGGGGGAGGATCGGCCAAGGAACCGGAATCCGTTGAAGAGGCAGAAATAGGAGAGGACCCCGAAGCAGCGGGGACCGTATCGGGCGATCCGGGCACTTTGACGTCCGAGGACGAAGATGTCTCTGATGAGATCCCTGACCTGCCAGACAAGGTACAAACCTCAACCAAGCAGGATGATCTCGAGACAACCGATGAGATCGCTCCTGAGCAGCTCCCTATGGCGGATCTTCACTCTGAAGCTGAGGAAGAAGCCGCGGTAGAAAAGGCTGACAAACCAGACTTTCGACCGCAACCTGGACCCCAGATATCTATCGCAACACTCCTTCGTGATGAATTAACCGGGCAGTTAATCGTGAGGGTCGGAGACAAAGAGTATCACAACCCCGACGACCTCAGAGCATCCAGTGATTGGACCCGAGTTGAATATGCTGCCTCAGATCTCCAAAACTGGGTCTCAAGAGATGCAGTGGAACAACCAAGGATTGACCGTGAAGTTGAAGTCGTTGAACCGAAACCCATGAGTATGATTGAACAAATCGATGCTATTCTCCAGGAGAAGATCGATTCTTCGGGTCGTTCTCATCTTGGTGTACGCCTGCTGGAGAGCCCCAGCGGAGCTGTACGCGTTTTGATCGGCGTACAGAGCTATGATCTCGCCGACGTTCCGGACGATGATGTTCGGCAGCTCATCCAGGAGGCGGTTGCGATCTGGGAGGCGGACCAGTAAAACATCAATCCAGATAAACCGGCGTGAGGCGCTTTCGCCCGTCTTCCTCGACAAGACGGGCGATTGTTATTTGGGGGTCGTGCTGGAAGAAAATCCAGGCTTCATTATCCATTGCCCAACGCTGCCAGCGCTGTTTGGTGCGAATATTCTCTAAAGGGTAAACGTCGTAGGCGGTGAGCCACGAAGTGCGGGCCATTTGAATTGCGTAGGAGGCCATATCCGCCACAAAGAGACCGCGCCAATCACCATCCTGCAAGAGGACGGATTGATGGCCACGAGTATGCCCAGGAGTCACAACACAGCGAACGCCATCGGTCACTCTGGTATCACCATGGAGGAGTTTAAGCTGGCCCTGCGTAAGAAGCGGTGAGAAATTTTGCTCAAAGTAAGTCCCCCGAGTTCGTGCATCGGGATGACATGCTTCCGCCCATTCCATCCGCTGCACCCAATACTCCGCTCGCGGGAATACCGGCTGTGCTTCCCCATCGATCAGCCGCGTATTCCCGGCGCAATGGTCTGCATGCAGATGGGTATTAATCACAATATCAACATCATTTGGGGTTACACCTAAGGATGCGAGATGTTCGATGAGCCCACCCGCATCTCTCTCCAAACCCCATTGCAGGGCTGCATCTTCCGAGAGTTTATCGCCAAGGCCGGTATCGACCAGAATGGTCTTTCCCTGCGAGCGCACCAACAAGCAGTTCAAGACCATCGGAATCAAGTTCTCAGATGTTGGCATTAAGTGAAGTTCATAGAGCTTGCGGGGGACTAACCCAAAAGGACCGCCGGCATCCACCCAAACGGTACCATCGTGCAGGACAGCGACTTCAAGGTCACCGATCCTATGCATAGAGCCTACTGCCTCCAAAAAATGCCGACGAATTCCGCCTCTAATTGACGAATCCTGCGAGTGTCGAGAAAAGCGGCTTGAATCGCAGTTAATGTGAACCCCTTCAATGACTCTAAAGACAAGCCCAGATGATCGACAGCGTGTTGATACTCAAGTGATAATGTAGTGCCGAGGATTGAGGGATCATCCGTAGTCAGAACAGTCCGCAATCCCGCCTGAATCATCTGCGGAAGCGGGTGTGCGTCAAGCGAGGGGATGACCCCGGTAAGATAATTGCTGTCTATACTCACCTCAAATGGAATTCCTCGCTCACGAGCCAGAGAGGTAACTTGCGGGTCATCCAGGACACGAATTCCATGCCCGATACGATCCGCCCCCAGCTCCAGTATTGCGTGGCGCACGTTTTCCGCACCTGCCCATTCTCCAGCATGGACGGTCAGTCCAAGTCCGGCCTGTTTCGCGCTTCCTAAGATCGACTTGAATGGCTGGGCGGGAAACTCGGATTCATCACCGGCAAGATCCAACCCCACGACTCTATCATGGATATGGTCCGCTGCAATTCGAGCTGCGTCTTCGGCGATTTCGAGCGATTCGTGGCGGTTAACGCTTACAATCAACCCAACTTCAATCCCGTGAGTTGATACCGCTTCCGCGACTGCGTCTATCACCCACCGCGTCACATCTTCCAGGTGGAAAACTCCGGATTGAGCCAGCGCTGCCGGAGTAAAACGCAATTCGAGATAGCGCACATGATCTCGCGCAGCATCCTCGACAGCTTCTGTGGTGATGCGGTGTATGATTTCTGGGGAGCGGAAGATTTGACGTATATTCCTAAATTTTGAGAGAAAATGATTGTGGTCTTTCGGGTCTCCCTCAACAATCTGTACGACTCGTCGTAGGGATTCAATGTCCTGCGGCAGCGGCAGGGAGGCCTCGCGGACAATCTCAGCTATCGTTTCGAGGCGTATTGAACCCTCGAGATGACGATGGAGGTCAACCTTCGGTAATTCCTTGACCCGCTGATCTATCATTTTGGAATGATCATTCAACTGGTTTCCTTACCCACCTTAGAAAGGAGCGGAGGTTGACATCGTCGCGAGATATTTTATCCACAGCGATTTGTAAAGCGAGTGTTCCAGCGCCAGAGTCGATAATCCAGTCGCGAACTACTTTCGTTTTCGCTTGCGTTTTCGCCGCTTGCCCGACTTCTTAGCGGTACTATCGGGCTTGTCATCATCGGTGACTGGCTGCCTGGGAGTGGGTGCCTGCTTTGCAGCTGTTGAAGAACTCGGTGTAGTTCGCAACCTGAACATATGGGCGACAACACCCGCCCGAATGGAAGCCAGGAGGACATTGAAGAGATCGAATGCCCGGCTCTTATACTGCACAAGTGGATCGCGTTGACCGTATGCTTCTAAGCCAATCGAGGTCCTGAGCGCTTCCATCTGCGTGAGGTAATCCACCCACTCTCGGTCGCCAACGGAAAGGAAAAGTTCTCTATGGGCACTCGCTAAAGCCTGGCTCCCCAAGACGCCGGATATCGTCTCGCGCACATCGTCAGGTATTGATGAAAGCGGACCTTGCCCGGCGAATTGGTCAAAGGCTTCCTGCCCTAATGCGGCTCGTATATGGTCCTGAGTTCGCGATTCCAATTGGTTCAAGTTCGAACCGGCAAGCCGTGAGAAAGCTGCCTTCCCAAGCAACTCCTTCAAGGACTCCTGAGCGCCCTCAAGGTGCCGCATAACCTGGTCCGTGAGCTCATCCGGATCTTCATCTGAGATGAGATCAGCGGCATAGAATGGATAGGAAAGGCGCGCAACTGAGACCGACTGGCGCTGGTGGGTTTTCCGATCAAAAAAACTGCGTTGACCGTAGCTCATCTGGACCAGAAAACGGATCCTATCCTGCGTTTCGAGTGTCGAATTTTCCCTAACAACATTTTGCAGATCTGTCTCGATTTCACCCAAGATCCGCTCAGAGCGAGCTTCCCAGACACTCTCAATCGCGTTCTGCAGGTCATCTGCGGCTTGATCCCAATCCATCGCAGCGGTCAAGCTTGGTTTTAGATTCAAGCTCTCCCCAATCCTGCGTTCAACAGCCTGGATCAAACCTGCCCAGATGCGTAAGCTGAAACTGGCTTCAACCATATCCCGGATTCGCTGCTGGAAACCTTGCGGATCCTCGCGAACCTGCTGCAAAGCCTTATCATCCATCTGGATGCGCAAGCCTGCCGCTTGCTCGACCACACTCAGCAAGCCGCGTGGGTCGATGTCTTTCCCCTCTTCTTCAGCTTCAAATATCGCAGCATCGACAGCCATCTCTGCGATTTCGACACGCTGCTCAACCTGGTCATCGAGGCGCTCAATAGCCAGAGTCAACTGCTCATCAACAGCTCGCTGTAAGTGAGCTTTATTCGTATCCAACGATCCTCGAGCGATTCCAAGTAGACTCTTTCTCAACTCATCCGGTTGGGAGATACCTTCTAATTGATCGAGGAGCTTACTCAGCATGAAGGATGGATAGGGTTCAGTACTCTCAAGTCCGATTGTTGGCTGGGTCTCCTCCAGCCACGCAAGTAGCTTCCAGGGTCCCTCGGGATCCACAAGAGCCGTATGAACATGTTCTTCAACAACTATCCGGAGCATTGAGGCGATATCATTGCCCAAGCTGTCCTTTGTGAAGACCCTGTTGCGTTGATTATAGAAGACCTCACGCTGTTGATTGAGTACATCGTCATAATCGAGAAGGTGTTTTCGGGTGTCAAAGTTCGCACCCTCAACCCGAGTTTGAGCTTGTTCGATCGTGCGGTTCACAATATTGTGCGCGATCGGCACAGCATCATCGATATTGAACCGCTGCATGAGATTCGCCACTTGAACGCCTCCGAACAGGCGCATTAACTCATCTCCCAGGGAGAGGAAGAACTGCGAAGAGCCTGGGTCACCCTGACGGGCTGCACGACCGCGCAACTGGTTGTCGATGCGCCGTGATTCATGCCGCTCTGAACCGATCACATGCAAACCGCCCGCTTCCCACACACGCTTGCTATCCTCTATGAAGCTTTTCAGCTTCTCAATTTCTGCTTCGTAGATCCCGATCGCATCCTTGTCAGCGTTCGCCAGTGCATCGAGTCGCTCATTCATACTCATGTTCTCGGGATCATGAAGCCCGATCCGCCGCAAAACACGATTCACCGCGGCGAGGATTTCCTCCGCGATCTCACCGCCGAGTTTGATGTCTACGCCTCGCCCAGCCATATTTGTGGCGATGGTCACCGCGCCTAAGGATCCCGCCCAAGCGATGATGGCCGATTCCTCATCATGCTTCTTCGCGTTCAGTACATTATGCGGGACCCCGCCCTTCAGTGCTTCTGTCAGCCGCTCGGTATAAGATGGTTCAAGTTCTAGGATCATCAATAACCGCTTGAGATTCTCCTCACGGATGGGATTGAGCGAGATATCTAGTTCGCGCGCGAGCGGTCGTAAAGTAGGAGCCTTAACCTCGGGAAGCGATTGGTAGAGAGATTCAAGAGCATCGACTCGCATACCATCATCGGGAATATCATGCGCCTCTAGGTAAGCATTACGAACGATTTGGATATTGGCCAGGGCTTGAAGCGCATCTGCCCGCAGGCGTGATGAGATGCGTTCAGAAAGTTCCACAGAAGTTGTACCAACGAGAAGCGGTTGGCCTATAGTGTGCCGCCGTAAGATTTCCAGGGTGACTGCCCGGAGCTTCGCTTCTTCAGTTCGGAAAACGATGTCAGGGTAATCCTTACGGCGCCAAAAGACTGGATTCTGATCCTGATCATCCACGCGAGTGTAGTAGCTGAAATTACTGCCGTTTTCTGAATAAGCAACTTCTTTCAGATCCGTACCTGGCTGCATAGCGATGAATTCAAGATTGGTTGGAAGCGGGAGCACATCTACATTGTAAATTTTGCTGAACTCCTCGGCTTCCGTTACGGCAGTCCCCGTCATGCCCGCCAGCTTCTTGTACATACGGAAGTAGTTCTGCAAGGTGATCGTGGCATAAGTCACATTTTCTTGCCGGACTCGAACACCCTCTTTGGCCTCAACTGCCTGGTGCAATCCATCAGACCAGCGCCTGCCAGCCATCATGCGGCCGGTGAATTCATCCACGATGATGACGCGGCCAGCTTGAACAACGTAGTCCTTATTCCGTTTGAAGAGATGCTCTGCACGCAGCGCCTGTTCAAGATGCCCGAGCAAACGCGCCTGCTCTGGAGTAATGTCCTCAGGACGATCTGGATCGCGAATTGGCATATTGAGCAGTTGTTCGACGTGGTCCTCGCCAATCTCAGAGAGCGCTACTGTCCGGTCCTTTTCGCTGACCTCATAATCTTCCGCATTGAGCTGTGTTACCACTTGAGCCATCTGGACGTAGAGCCCGGGATCGTCATGTGAAGGGCCGGAGATGATCAATGGTGTTCTGGCTTCATCGATGAGGATATTGTCCACCTCGTCGAGGATGGCGTAATGATGATCGCGCTGCGATCGCGCTTCCAGCGTGCGGGCCATGTTATCCCGCAGGTAATCGAAACCGAACTCGTTGTTGGTGCCGTAGGTCACATCAGCTGCATATGCTAATTTCCGATCAACCAGGCGCAGTTGATGCACATCCTCCTGGACGGATTCCAGTTCAGGATCATAGAGAAATGCCTTCTTGCCATGTTCGGTTCGAGAAGCTTCTTGTAGTATCCCAACGCTCAATCCTAGAAAGTGGAAAATTGGACCCATCCAGCGGGCATCGCGTCTCGCTAGGTAGTCATTAACAGTGACTAGATGAACGCCTTTTTCACTAAGGGCGTTGAGGTACATCGGCATCGTGGCGACCAGGGTTTTCCCTTCCCCCGTTTTCATCTCAGCGATCTGGCCTCGATGGAGGACGATCCCGCCAACAAGCTGTACGTCGAAATGCCGCAACCCGACCGTGCGGACTGCAACTTCACGCACGACCGCAAAGGTTTCAACAAGCAAGTCGTCAACCGTTTCGCCTTGCCGCAGGCGCATCTTGAATTCATCGGTTTTTGCTTTTAACGCCTCGTCTGAAAGCGCTTGCAATCCCGGTTCTTGAGCATTGATCTCTTCTACAATCTCGCGGTCTTGATCCAACATCTTTTTGATAGGATCGCCACCGAGTGCTTTCGCTATGTTCTTAAACATGCTTCTTATCCTCTCCGGGCGAAATTATAGCATAGCGGTTACCAGCGCTAAGTCATAGCGGTGCTGATGGGATGTTGCACGGGGCTATGGTGCAGCGGAGTGGGATTTCGGAACGAAGTTCCCAACCGAAGGGTGTGGAAAGTAACGTCGAAGGGATACTCAGGATGCCATCCACTCATATTCATCAGGTTGACTTATAAACAGAACATCCCACGTTGACTTCGGCAAAGATCTGGAAGCACGTCCCTTGACGCCAGAAGGCTTGAGAATACAATATGCTCTAGGGGCGGTGGCGGAATTGGCAGACGCCGGGGACTTAAAATCCTCTGAGGGAAACCTCGTGTGGGTTCGACTCCCACTCGCCCCACCAGATCGAGTCTTGAAGCGCAGTGCTCGTAATCGGATTCTGTGAACGAATCTTGGGTAAGTTTTGAGTAACCCATGAGCGGAGGTTGATCATGGCAAAGGGAATCCGACCTATTGTATTCATCACTGTGTTGCTTTTTCTTGTCGGCTGCACACTGCCCGGCGTGTCTGCTCCCACACCCTTCACCTTTCCCACACCCAACCTTACCCACACCTCCATCTTCGCCGAACTCCCTACTTCAACCCCTATTCTCCCAACCCTACAACCGTTAATTCCAACGGGAACCGCCACACCGAGTGGACCAACCCCCACAACCGATCCCGCGATGACGAGCACACCCAACATCACCCCGATCTCAACTAATGTTCGCCCGAACGGCTCTCCCGTGACTGCGGTTTACCTGAGCGCAGCTCCGGTGATCGACGGAGTGCTCAACGAGTGGACATCGACTGCCTATCGTGCAGAAAAAACCGTTCCAGGTGCCGGCTCGAATTGGACCGGTCCAAGCGATCTTTCCGCCACGTACCACATCGGCTGGGATGCGAATGCCCTCTATATCGGCGTCAGCAGAACCGACGATACGATCGTGCAGATTTCAACCGGCATTAACATTTATAAAGGTGACGATGTCGAAATTCACCTCGATGTAGATCTACCCGGTGACTACTCCTCTGTAACCATGAGCGCTGATGACTACCAGCTAGGTCTCACGGCAGGCAACTTCGGAACACTCGACGAAGAGGCTTTTCTCTGGTTCCCTCGAAGCCTGCAACGGAGCTTAACCATCATCGAGATGAAAGCCAGGCGCACGACTTCTGGATACGACCTTGAAGCGAAGATACCTTGGTCCGTGTTTGGGGTCACCCCCGTAGAAGGTGACCACTACGGATTTGCGCTCTCGCTTTCGGACAACGACTTGCCGGGAGTAGCAACATGGCAGTCCATGGTCTCTAGCGTGTCGACGCGCAGAGTTGTCAATCCAACTTCCTGGGGTACCCTCATCCTCGCCAGTCCAACGGCGAAGTAATCCTTACGCAGAATAAAACCTCGATGCTGTTCTATAAGAGCAGCCACCTGCTGGTGATGGTTGTTGTCAGAGGCGAGCCGATGGTTCGATCTCACAAGTCTTGAAAACAGATGGAGAACGGGCCGACCCAAGTGTCGGCCCCTACGCGTTCAGGGAATTGTAAGGGCGCACCCATGTGTGCGCCCGAATTTCAATTCACCCTGAGCCAGCCTATGCGGAGGGGCACGTTACTGCCGTACCCTTTCCTGGTCAATGAACCATCGCTTTCAATAAAGAACGAGCACCCAACGAGGATTTTTCTCCTCCCAGAAGCACTGAGCCCTGAGGAATAGCTCCAGCCGGCGTGGGGCAACATATTTAAACTTCGTCACCCGCACAGTTTAGAGGAGCGCTTAGAAAAGCACGGAAGCCAGCTCGTCCCGATATTGTTGTGTCAACGTGTCTTGATCGCCGATGATCGCGAATAGCGACAGGAGCACTTGTTTGGGTAAGCCGTCGCGAAAATTCTTATTCTCACGCAAGATATCGAGCATTCCATCCATTGCGGCTGGAAGATTGCCAAGACCGATCAAGCGTGCAGCCTGGTATAACTCAGCCGCCAGTTTGTCGTCCATATCTCTCGGCCCGTTCTCTTCAACCTCTGCAAGCAGGGTAGCCAGCGGTTTATGCCGCTCTGCTGTCGCCCATTCGTTACCAGGCGGAAAAACATCAATAATGCGCAGAGCATCTTCGCCTCTTCCCTGCATGAGCAAGCTCTCCAGCAGGCCCAATGCTGCCGGTGCATTGGTCTCATCCAATTCGTAAATCTCTCGGAAACTGGTTTCAGCCTCATCCCAGTGATGGGTCACGAGTAAGCTGCGTGCGTTTTCAACCGCAATTTCCGCTTCGCTTGGTGCCAGGTTGTCAATGAACCTCCGCACAACTGGTTCAGGTTGCGCACCTACAAACTCGGATTCGACCTGACCTTGTTTAAAGGCCTTGACCGCCGGGATACCTTGAACGCCATAGCGCACAGAGAGACTTGGGTTTTCATCGACATTAACCCTCGCCAGAAGGAAACGCCCTCCTGCTTCAATCGTCAGCCGCTCGAGTAGCGGTCCAAGAATCCGGCAAGGGCTACACCATGGCGCCCAAAAATCAACAACGACGGGAACTTCATGGGATCGAAGGATCACTTCGCTCTCAAAAGTCGCTTCATTAACATCCAGAATGTACTCGCTATAACTCAAAACGCGCTCTCCAAAAGTACTATAATATAAATTCTACTACATACTCGTTAGTGCTTTATTAGTGCCTCAATCTCTTTCTCGTTTCGCTTAATCCATATTACTCTGCTTGCTGGCTAATATTCTTCGTCTGGGTCGATCCCTGCTCCAGGCTGCTCCACGCGTAGGACCTCACCATGTACGTTTATCACAACTCGGAATCCCATCATACCCAGGTATGTACGCATATCCTCTGGTAAACCACTCTGGAGTAGAGCATCAAATTGGGCATCCATGTTTTGAAGTGAGGTTTCGATCGCAGCCTTCGTGAAGATGTCCTCCTGACCAATCATCTTCATCGTTCCCTCACTGATTAAATCCTCGTGCCCCTTTACCATCTCCTGCAGATGATCGAAAACCTGCCGATCGACATGCTCACTTTCGATATGGCGTAGGAAACCATCGTCATCAACGACATAAAATGACTCTCCGCCGACAAGAACGACTTCAACAGCTTGGTCATATTCATCAACAACCAGACCTGCAAATAATGAATGTTGTGCCATCATCAATAACTATCCCTGACAGCTAAGTGGACAGCGATAATCGGAAACAACGTTAACCCTTAGCTCTATGTTTCTTCTGATCTCTTAGAGAGATGAATGTAAGAGAATCTTACCAAACGAATTTGATAATTGGGGAGCAATTTCCAGGCGCCCATGGATCAGCTGACCAATGGATTCCTCTATCATATAGGGTAGAAGCCGGAGATGCAGATTGGACTGAGCGATGTAAGGCATGGGACCGCTTAGGGGTGAATGTTTACTAGCGTTCCAATCGAGGCGAAGTTAAATAGCCATTCCGCATCTGGAGTCCATAAGTTTATGCAGCCATGGCTCATCGGGACACCGAAGTTGCTATGCCAATAGGTCCCATGAAGCGCATAGCCCTTGTAGTAATACATCGTATATGGAACGCCGGGCAGGTAATACCCGGGTCCCGCCATAGCGGTAGAGTAGAGCTTTGTGTACACACGGAACTGGCCGGTTACGGTCGGATGAGCTGCAGTCCCAGTTGAAACGAGGAAGCTCCTTACAAGATTATCGCCATCGAAAGCAGTCACCCGCTGTTCGCTTACATCCACGTCGATCCACCGACCCTCATTCGCCAATTGATCTTGAGGGATATTGAACGTTGAGAGGTAGGAAAGGACGTGAGTAGGTGTCACCGTTGGCGTAGGCGTTGCAGTCGGTGTTGCTGTTGCGGTCGGTGTTGTCGTGGGCGTATTCGTGGGCGTTGGGGTCATCGTCGCTTTCGCCAACGGCTGCTGGTAGGTTTGCGGTTGCAGAGCGGAGGCGGGTGCGCCTCCCAACCAGATTCCCACTCCCGCGGCTAGCACCACCGAAGAGATGAAGACCCGTTTGGGTAAGATCCGCCGTTGCGCAAGAATCTCAAGTGGCGTAATTTTCGGAAGGAGATCTTCAGGGATCCGCGCTTCCCGCAACGCAGCTTTTCGTTCTCCTGAAGGTAGACGCCGAACCAGCCAGCGGATCGCTTTTTTCGCTGGTTTACTCTTTGGGTTGATTTCCAATGCGCGCGCCGCATACGCCAACCCTGCGCGTGGCTCCGAAACGGCGGCTAATGTAAGCCAGCATTTTTCAGAATGCGGATCGCGCTTGACCGCTAAGCGCGCATATCTCCTCGCCTCGGAGATGTCACCCCGGCGGAGCGATGCATGCGCTTGCGTAGATGGATCCAAAAGTGGATCGTGTCGGCCTATATCTGCCGAACTCATGGTGTATCCTCCCACGGGAGGCTGGCTGGTTCGTTATTTACATAGCAGAGAATGCCATCGGCTACCCCGCGTGCTGCTTTCTCAGGTGAAGAAGTGAGGAAGTCCCGATCTAGGTAGAGGAATCCCACTTCAATGATCACTGCAGGTGTCTGGCTGTGGATCTCGCGGAAGGTGTGATATTCGGTCATATCGCGTGTGATGCTGCCTGCGTGGAAATATAATCCGGTTGCCCGATGGTACCGATCGACAATACAATCGACCAGCCGTTGTGATTTATCTGGAACAACGGTGTCCAGCGCACTGACAACTTTATATCCTGTCGCATATTCGTTAATTGGGACGCAGGAATCAGCATGGATGGAGACTAGCGCCACTGCCCGATATTCAAAGAGCCGCGAGTCGAACTCCTCCAGGATATCCACTTGCAGCCCTGCCGCCTCAAGCGCTTGCGCGGCAAGATTCGCCACGGCGGAGTTAACTTCCAACTCCGTCAGACCATCAGCACATACCGACCCTGGATCACCGCTGCCGGTATTTGGGTTAATTCCTGAATGCCCAATGACCAATCCGATTCGTAGTTCGGTCTGCTCCGGAGCAGAGGGCACGAAAACTGAGGGGGCACTCTCCTGTGAACCGCCTTCCAGGGCAGCCACGAATTGATTCGCCAGCTCCCCGGGGTTCAAACTGGCTGGTGTCCATGCTGTGAATAGCGTCGCCAGGATTCCAGCGATGATAAACGTCACCGAAAGATGGCGTAGAATTTGACGTGTTATCGGCTGCTCGTTAGCATCCGTACTGCGAAAGCTGATAGGGCTGCGCATGCCTCGGTTCTCTCAAATGGGCGGTTTGTCATTATATCAGCGGAAGTTAATTCAATACTAGATGACTCAAGTACCCAGACGCAATGTCGATGCACTGGACTGTAAAGGCAGCTTAGTTTACTTGACATAATACAAAATAGGCGCCATAACGGACTGGATGTGTGAACAAGACTCCCTCTCTCACGTGAGCAGCGTGTGAATTGACATCCGCCCAATCATGCGCGATCCAACATACAAACTAATCGGTGCGTTCAAGAGTAGAATGTGAGAGACTATCGAATCAAATCCTAGATCAATCATAAGGGAAAACGATGAAGGATACATCCAGCGAACGAATCGGACTTAATCATTCAGAGTTTCAACGCTATTCACGCCAGCTTCTAATGCCCGAGGTTGGATTACAAGGCCAGGAACAGCTAAAAGCCTCTTCGATCCTCATCGTGGGTGCTGGAGGTTTGGGTTCTCCAGTCGCCATATATCTCGCTGCAGCAGGAGTAGGTCGGATCGGACTCGTCGATCACGACGTTGTCGAACTCAACAACCTGCCGCGCCAAATTATCCACGGCACTTCGCGGCTCGGTGATCGGAAGGTTCTCTCCGCTCGAGACCGCTTGCTCGACATCAACCCGGAAGTCGACGTCGTCGTGTTTGACGAGTCATTCACTTCAGAGAACGCTGAGAGAATTTCCGAATCCTTTGATTTGCTTATCGATGCTTCGGACAATTTCCCCACTCGCTACCTGATTAACGATCTCTGCGTCCTGACTGGTAAACCCAATGTTTCCGGCTCGGTTCTGCGCTTTGACGGACAAGTCAGCGTATTTTGGGGGAAGAAAGGTCCATGCTACCGCTGCTTCCTTCCTGTTCCCCCGCCGGCGGGTCAAGTGCCATCTTGCGCCGAGGGTGGTGTGCTCGGTCTGTTGCCGGGGACGATCGGCACCATTCAAGCAACGGAGGCCATCAAGCTGCTGCTCGGAATCGGGACGCCGCTCATCGGCACCCTGCTCATCTATGATGCCCAAGACATGCGCTTTGAGATGGTCAAATTGAAGAAGAACCCTGAATGCAAGGTGTGTTCGCAAAGCCCCTCAATTACACAACTCATCGACTATGAGGCTTTCTGTGGCGAGCCCGAGCAAAATGATGATGGCAGTGACTGTGCACCCGATTGGGAGATTAAACCCTCCGAACTTGCTAATAAGCTGACAGCCGGTGAAACCATCCATCTGATCGACGTTCGCGAACCGCACGAACTGCAGATCTCCAGCCTCCCCGACGCTGACCTAATTCCTCTTGGCGCGATAGCAACCCGAATGGCAGAGTTGGATAAGGCTGAGGAGGTCGTTCTTTTCTGTAGAACAGGGACCCGCTCCGCGAGAGCTCTGCACATTCTATCCGGCGCAGGTTTCCAGAGGATTTTGAATTTAAAGGGTGGAATCAACGCCTGGGCGCGGCAGGTAGATCCGACCCTTCCCGTTTATTGAGCACTACTTCCTGGGATTTTAGGTCGCCTTCTCCTATGAACACTGTGGAAAGGTGCTACAACCGCATTAACCTTGAGCTGCAGAAGCGGATTCTCCCCGGATCCATTCCAACGCAGGCGATATTGGCGTTTCTCCTCCCACTCAATACCCTTGTATAACTGTCAGCGCATCAGCCCTGTCCCTTAGATCTATGATGCGTAATGGTTCAACTCATGGTTTAATTTCCTCATCACGATTTGGAAAAAGCTGGATGACAAATATAAGGGCTAAGAAGCAATCCCACCCCAAAACCGTAATCATGACGCCAGGTCTTTGGCTGCTCGCTCCCATGCTTATTGCGGCCCTCACCCTCGGGTCCTGTGCTGCCTTTCCAGGAATGATTCGGAATCCCGATCCACGACAGACCGTAAGCCCTACACCCCCTACCGAAATCCCTTCCAGCCCCACACCTTCTCCTGAAATCGTCATCATATCTCTTAATCTAATCCCCGGTCAGAGCTCGGATTCTTGGCAGGTTATTGGAAGATTGAAAAATGAAGCCGAGTTCCCACTTGGCAGAATTTCTGTCACCGTTACATTGCTCGGTGCAAGTGGGGGTGAACTAGATAAAGCGACAACACAGGCGATCCCATCCAGTCTACTGCCAAATGAGGAGGCACTATTTGCATTAGATTTTAAGGGGCCCTTAGTCGTGGCGGACACAACCGCAGAGATCTATGCTGAGCGAATCCCACGCATTCAACGTGTTCACGGAGAAATCCAGGACACAATCTGGAAAAATTCTCCTGATGGCGAAACTGTAATCCTCGGACGGATCACAAACCCCAGTTTTTCCCAGGCGAAGTTGTTTGACCTATCTGTTCTCATGCTTGATGAAAACCAGGAACCGATTGGTTATGCAAATCTTATGGCTTCTGCTACACGCATATCCCCGCGCGAATCGTCGCCCTTTATCGCTTTAGCCGATGGTTACTTTGAGCCTGATGACCTCGTCTTCTTCGCGGAAATGGTCATCGACACATCACCACCTGAACCGGACCTTCAACTTCTAGAGCTGCCATCCCTGCAATTCACAGACCAGGGTATGCCATTCTTTTTAGGCTCCCTCCATAATCCCTCCTCCGATTGGGTATGGGCTTCTGGCCTGCTCATTTTAGAGAGCGAGGATGAATTGGTTGGGATAGCACCCATCAGCCCTCCGCTCCCTTTACAGCCCGGCGGGATCCATCCGTTCAGCATCCAGCATTTTTGGGGGATATCTCCGGAAATCCTCGCATCCGAGGATGCGATGCGCACGCTGAATGTCCACTCATCGGTGGAAGGGTTTGCCACATTACCCCCTGACGAAACAATCTCGCAGCTAGAGTTGAGCATCTCGCAATATGAGGTCATCGGTTCATTAGTGTTCTTGCGCGGTGTTATATTCAACCCTGACGACTCGCTTATACGAGAACCTTCCATCTATGCGACAATGCGAAATAAAGAGGGGCTTATACTTTCAGCTGGATGGGAAACCCCCGTCGAACTGTTAGAAGCCGGAGAGGCGAGCGAGTTTGGACTATCACTTCTATTACCACGTGGTGTTGATCCGGCGATGGTCGAGTTTGATGTGATCGCCTTTGGGTTGGTTACGGATGAGAATGGCAACCATTAGGACCTATCATGTGTTACCGCTAGGAGGTACGAGCATGAACCCTGGACGTTGCCGATGCTGCTCTCTTGCGGTCACCATTCTAAGGCTCCCTTGACATACCAATGGCCCTGCCCTTATTAGGCGCTCGGTTTATTCCGGCGTGGATTTGGCGGGTTACCTTTCGCAGGTTACAATTGGGGCGATACACCCACGGGGATCGAGTGTAGAAGGCGATGAAGAACCAGGCGAGAATACTCATTGTGGATGATGAACCCGATACCGTCGGGCTTATCGAATTAACCCTGCTTCCTGCAGGGTATGAACTCTCACTCGCTTACAGTGGAGAAGAGGCGCTTAAAAAACTTCAGAATGAGACATTTGACCTTCTTCTCCTCGACGTAATGATGCCCGAAATCACAGGCTTCGATGTTATCCGTTTACTCTCTGAAGAGAATAGACATATTCCCCCGATCATATTTCTGTCGGCCAAAGGGCAGCAAAAAGACATTGACAAGGGAAACGCGCTCGGCGCCGCAGGATATCTTGTGAAGCCTGCCACGCGCGGCCAACTCCTCGACGCAATCGGTGCCGCCCTATACGAAACAAAGAGATAAAGTGCAATCTGTTGACTATAACCTCGATCTTTTCGAAGCGATGCTGGATGAGATCGAAGAATTTCTCCTCTCAACGGATATTTTTTGGCCTCTAGCCAAACGCTCCAAACCTGATTCGCCCCCCTATCCCCGCCTCACCACCGGAGGGTTATTATTAACTCAGGATGAATCCCTGGTTCAAGCAGCTGAGATGAACCCCGAACAGAAAGTACGGCATGCCAAACTGCTGCACCTATGGGATCGGGTTCTCTATACATGGCGCAGTGCACTCGGGCGTAAATCAGAACAAGAAATGGGGATGCGATTAAATCTGTGGCGAGCATATCTCTCCGACCTGGACGAAGGAAGTGCTTCACATTTTGATTACCACCGCGAGGTACGAAACCGAGTCCAGTTTACACGTCTTCAACATCTCGCTACCGGGAGCAGCAAGACTCTTCAGATGGTGAAAACGATTCGCACCCTGGATGCTCGGCTGCTCGACCTGACCATTTCCGGTGAGTTCATCTGGGATGAGCGCTTGCGTGAGATCTACCCGGAAGAGAATTTCGGCTTCCTTTACCGTCAGCCGCGAACGAACAGCAAATAAATCGCGCGAAGATAATTAAATTCAAAGGCGCCGGATTTACCGGCGCCTTATATTCTTTATGGAAATGATTAATTGAACGCGATCGTGACCAGCAGATCCCACATAGGGATCACTACTTCGCGTAATCGACTGCGCGTGTCTCGCGGATAACCGTGACTTTAATCTGCCCGGGGTACTGCATGCCCTCTTCTATCTTCTTGGCGACAGTACGCGCTAGACGCGTAGACTCAAGATCATCGATATCCTCGGGGCGGACAATCACACGGATCTCTCGCCCTGCTTGAAGTGCGTAACTCTGTGAAACGCCGTCGAATGAATTAGCGATCTCCTCCAACGACTTGATACGCTTTACATACTGTTCAAGACTCTCACGGCGGGCTCCTGGTCGAGCTCCGCTGATCGCATCCGCAGCCTCGACAATCACCGCCTCCACCGTTTCTTGATCAATATCATGGTGGTGGGCTTCGATAGCATTAACCACGAGAGGGTTGACGCCATAGCGGCGGCAGAAATCCGCTCCTATTGATGCATGAGTCCCCTCCACTTCGTGGTCCATTGCCTTACCGATGTCATGAAGCAAACCTCCAGCCTTGGCGATTTCTACATCGGCGCCCAACTCCGCGGCGATCACCGCTGCGAGCTGCGCCGACTCTATCGCGTGAGCAAGCTGATTCTGGCCGTACGAAGTGCGGAATTTCAATCGACCGAGCTTCTTTATGATCTCCGGATGAAGTCCGGGAACACCGGCTTCGAATGAGGCTCTTTCGCCCTCCTCCACGATGAGATGGTCGACTTCTTTTCTTTGTTCGCTCACAATCTTCTCAATCTGGGCAGGATGGATGCGGCCATCCAGTACAAGTGCCTGCATGGAGCGCCGGGCGACTTCACGCCGGACAGAGTCAAAACATGAGATCGTGACTGCCTCAGGCGTATCATCAACGACCACATCCACGCCGGCAGTCTGTTCGAAGGCTCGGATGTTCCGTCCATTCCGACCGATGATGCGCCCTTTCATGTCATCCGAAGGCAAAGGTACCGCGGATACAGTAACCTCGGAAACATGGTCCGAAGCCACCCTCTGTATTGCGTCGGCGATCAATTGCCGGGCACGTTTATCCCCTTCTGCCTGTGCTTCTTCTTCGATCTGACGAATAATCCGGACCATATCCGCCCGGGATTCCCGTTCTACTTCTTGAAGAAGCTGGGCTTTGGCTTCTTCTCGGGACATGCTAGAGACGCGTTCGAGCTCAACAAGAATTTCTGCGAGGCGTGTATCCAGCTCGTTCGAACGACGGTCTACATTGCTCTGACGCTTATTTAACGTTTGTTCGCGCTTCTCCAACTGATCGAGTCGACGATCATTTTCCGCCCTTCGCTGCTGAAGACGCTCATCTTCCTTTGAGAGCTCTGCTCTCTTGCGACTGATCTCCGCTTGAGCCTCATCGCGTATACGCAGCACTTGATCACGCGCCTTTAACTCAATCTCCTTCGTCTGAGCTTGAGCTTCGTCAATCATTCGCTCAGCTTCCACCATACGGCCACGCACAGCACGTTCAAGCTGCAATTGACGCAGAAAGTAACCGATGACTGCGCCTGCAACCAGCGATATTACGATACCGATTATCAGTGGACCATTCACGTTTCTACCTCACTTTCCTCATCAGAACCGTTTCCTTCGTGCATTAATATCGATAATGTGGAGGATATGAGCTCATAGGAAAAGCCGCGACGGGCGAGGAACTGTTTCAGTCGACGGTTGGAGGTTTCTTCCGATAGATCACCGTAACGTTTACATGCTTTCCTGGCTACGGTGAGAGCTGCTTCGGCCTCGTCGAACCCTTCAAGGGCAGTTTCTATCGCCTCTTTTGATACTCCCTTACCGCGCAGTTCACTCATCAGCATCCGCCCGCTTCTTGGACGAAATATCTGCCGGTTCTCAACCCAAGCTCGAGCGAACTCAACGTCATCGACAAGAGACGCTTCTCGCAGCCTCTTTAGAACCCGGTCCTGCACATTGATCTCGATCCGGTTCCGAGAGAGCTTGTTAGCGATTTCCTTCTCAGAATGAGGGCGCCTTGAAAGATAGCGTAGAGCGCGATCATAAGCGCGCTGCTCCTCATCCTCGTCTTTCAACCGCTCAATATCTGCTTCTGATAATTCCTGTCCAACCTTCAAACTAGCGGCGATGATTCTTTGAACTCCAAATCGATATTGATCATCAATGAATACGTTTACCCTATTGTTCTTTCTTCGCTGTGATTTCAAGGCGGTAATCACTCCCGCCATGTACCTCACCTCCCGAAAACACAAAAACCGCGAACCTTATCGGCTGCGGCACAAAGCAATGCTCAAGGGATGTTCCAATCCCGAAATGACGATCTGACCCCGAATCACTCCATGCGTGCAAATTGCATCATGGAGTCGGCAGGCTAGCTTTTGCTACACCCTCTCACTGGGCAATATCCTACCTGTTCTCACCATCCCTACGTTGTTCTTCTCTATCGGTGTCAAATCTCATTTCAGAGATCTTTGGCAATGCTTTAGCCGCGCTTTTCATAAATTGGATAATACAGCACGATAATGATAACACGAGCGTCAATCGCTCGTCTCGCTTTCTCCTTCGTTACCGTCTTGTTCAAGATCGGCATCTTTCCTAATCCCCGCTTCGATCTCGGAAGCCATATCCCGATTCTCACGCAGGTAGTCCTTGGCGTTCTCGCGCCCCTGACCCAGCCGCGTCTCTCCATACGAGTAGAACGAGCCGCGTTTCGTGAT
>Ga0114922_10000704_pt1 | contig 32208 bp, 26 predicted proteins | sample AartaG_FD_100975 | JGI IMG/M metagenome (GOLD analysis project Ga0114922, IMG submission 100975) | Deep subsurface microbial communities from Aarhus Bay to uncover new lineages of life (NeLLi) - Aarhus_00045 metaG | ecosystem: Environmental > Aquatic > Marine > Oceanic > Sediment | place... | reverse complement strand
TCTCGCAGGCCGTTGGGAATACGGTGGGCGACAGAGCCGGGGCGGGCAAACAGGTCAAGAAGGCGATCAAGTACAACAAGCACCTGCCCGCGTTCCTTTCGGGGAAGCGGCGGTTGCCCCGGCGACTGCCGGAAGCGTTCAGGCCGGGCCACCCACAGAAGACAGCAGGAGCGCGATCGCTCGCGCCTGCCGCGTTCTACGGGCTTGGATGGCCCGAAGGGTCGCAGGGCTCGTCAGGAACATTCCTGGCAGCTACTTCTGTGTGCGGGTGTCGTTCTACGTCTGGCACTGTACTGCCGGGCGGCAAAACTGCCCGTGGCACCTCGAAGACGGTCGTGAAACCCGTGAAACGCGGTACTGTGCTCTATTCCTCTTTCACCCGGGGTAGCAGGGGCTCGACGCCCGGTTCCCTTACCCGCCTGACAAGGCAGCTGCCGGAGTCTCCCGTCCTCGGGTGGGGCGGACGCCGGTTCCGCCGAACAAAGGCCACACCGTCTACGGCGTATCGTGCCCTTCGTTCGCCGGGCGCGATGATGAATTCATCAGCTGTTCGATTTCGGCGCGTTCGTCACCGGTCAATACGTCATATTGTCGATCAATGACCAAGGCCTCGTTGAGCCTTTGTCCGGCCGCGGTGAACTCGCCCTGCTTCACGTGGACGCGAGCTAAATGGAGCAGGGCTCGGGCCTGGGTGGCCGGCAGGTCCGCGGAGACCTTCAGGCACTTCTCCAGGTCGACCTGCGCATCTTCCAAGCGGTCCAGGTTCGTGAGCAACACACCGCGGGTATCCAGCAAGTGGGGATTGTCCGGGTATCTGTCCACCCCTTTGTCGGCCAGCTCGAGCGCTTCGTCTGTCTTGTCCTGGTCCACGCCGAGGATCCAGGCCAGGTCGTTCAACGCCTGCCAATGATACGGCTCCAACTCCGGCTCCAGGATGCGACGATAGGCCTGCTCGGCCACGTCAACCTCGCCCAGCAGGTACGCGACCTGGGCGAGTTTGAGATGTGCTTCCACATGATCGGGGTCAACGGCGACAGCCCGCTCAAACAGGATCTTGGCTTCACGCATATGGCCGTTCACCCCCGTGGAGAGGAGGATCCGGCCACCCAGCAGCAACACCGCGGCTTCATCGGGATACTCGGCGCGACGATCGGCCAGCGCAGCCACGATCTCGTCGAATTGGTCTTGGGCAGCCAACCACTGCAGACGTTCGAGGAACACAGCCGTGTTGTCCGGCGCGAGTTGTGCGGCCTCGGCGAGGCGCTCCTGGGCAGCGGCGAAATCGCCTTGCCCGCGGTAGAGTTCCGCCAACACCAGGAGCGGCGCCACACTGTCCCGGCCGGCATCGGTCCGGCGATAGGATTCCAGGCCCTCGATGGCCTCGTCTCGCATTCCCCTCGCGTCAAGTATCCCGGCCCGAACCAGGTGAGCGATTTCATTGGTGGGATCACGCTCCAACACCTCGTTGTTGAGCACCTGTGCCGAATCGGTATCCCCGGCACGAAGTGCCAGCTTCGCCAGCAGGTTCCGGGCCGGGACGTTCTTCGGATCGATCTCCAGCACGTATTTGGCCAGCTCCCGCGCGACGCCGAGGTTGTTCCGCTGGACCTCCAACATGGCGTGGGCCAGGGTCAGCTCGGCGTTTTTGGGGTTGGCGCCCAGTGCCTGAGTAAGGAACTCACCTGCCTGATCGAGATCTCCGCGCTGGTGGGCCAGTTTGATTCGCTGCAGGTGTGCGGCCACGTGCCGGGGATTGATCTGGACAACCCGCGCCAGGTCCGCCGTAGCCTCCTGGGTTGCCTTGGGCTTGCCTTCATCCAGCAATACGATGGCACGAACAAATAGTAGATCTAGTAGATCCGGACCATCGGGTGATCGTTTCAACACATCGTCTCGTAGATCCGGATCATCGGGTAATCGTTGCAACACATCGTCTAGCATCGCCCGCCCGCGCTGGCGTTTCTGTGGCTCTGAACTGATCACCAAGGCCTTGATCAGCAGGCGTTGCAGGCCAACGTGTTCCGGATACGCCTCCAGACCGGCGTCCCAGGCGGCGATGGCCTGGGCGGTCTTGCGGTCTCGGTAATAAAAGTTGCCCAGCAGCAAGAGACCGTTGGCCGAGGACTCGGGCAAGGTGGTCAGATGGATATAGTCCTTCTCGGCCAGATCGAGCCGGTCGGTGGCGGCGTAGTACTGAGCCCGCAAGAAATAGGCGAGAAAGTCGTTACGACGATCCACCGCGGCGTTGAGGAGTTCCAGAGCTTCTTCGTCTCGGCCCTCGGCATGGAGGATCTCAGCCCGGGTGCGCAAGACCGCAAAAAGATCGGGAGCGATCGATTCTGCCTCCTCCAGAAGGTTGAAGGCGGCGTCTGCGTCTTTCTTGTAACCGTAGATCACCCTGGCCAGGAGGACCCGTCCCGCGGCATCGTCCGGATCGGCGGCGATTCGCGGCTGCAGTTCCTCGATGGCCGAATCATATTCTCCAAGCCCGATGGCAGTGTCCACGCGGTAGGCGCTCAGGGCCGGCAAATCGGGCGGCATGCGTTCCAGGATCGAACCCGCGTCCGCAAAGCGCCTCTGCCGCTCCAGCAACCTGAGCAGCCGACTCGCCACATCGATCTGGTCCGGGTAAGAGTCAACCGCCCGACGGTACACTTCTTCGGCCTGGTTGTTCTGGCCGAGCAGTTCATACAGATACCCGAGTCCGAGGACCGGTTCCGACCATCCCGGATCGGCCGCTATGCAGCGGGTGAGCGAATCCCTGATCTCCTGTTCATGCTGCCTCCAGCCCTCCCCCTCCAACCACAGCCTTGCCTGTTGAACTTGCCAGTGCAGGCCGGTGTCGCCTTCGATCCTCTTGAGTTCCTTGACCAGCTTCTGCGACTCCTGGGCGTTGCTTCGTACTTCAAGAATCCTGAGCAGCTCCAGTCGGGGGCGGACATCATCTGTCCGCTCGGCGGCAAGCCCTTTGAGCAACTCGATCGCGTCCGGTCGCTCATCGTGAGAGAGCATGTATAAGGCCAGGGCGTAGGTGGCCCTCAGCTTTTCCTCGTCGGCAAGGTCCTCTACTGCTTCGGCCAGGGTGCTTCGCGCGTCGGGGCCCCGGTCGGCAGCCAGTTGCAGCTCGGCCAAAGCTATCCGCGGGGCCGCCTGGCCCGGGAGGCGCTTCACCGCCACCTGGCAGACTTCGAGGGCCTTGTCGATCTGCCCGTTGCGGGCGTGGAGGAGGGCGAGCTGCAATGCCGCCGCCAGCGATTTATCACAGTCCTCGATCGCCTCTTCCAATACCGCCGCCGCATCGTCGAGACGTCCCGACATGTGAGCGATGAGCGCCTGGAGCTGGTAGATACCGTGGCGGCGGGGATGGTCCTGGCGCAAGGTGGCAAGCTCCGCGGACAGTTCGGCCACCCGAGTGTCGGTCGGTTTGCCCGCGCCGCCGGCGAGGATCGCTTTAATGCGCAACAGCTTTGGCTCAAGATCGTCGGGCCTGGCCTGTTCCACCTGTTCGGCGTATCTGAGCACCCTGGCCCAGTCGCGGCCCTGGTACGCGTTGGCCAGCGCCAGGGTGGCCACGGGATCGCCGGGCCGGCGAGCAACGGCAACGTATGCTTCCAGTGCCTCCCAGCTCCGACGCCGCTGGCCGGTTCGATCATACGCCCGCCACAGCAGGCGCCAGGCTTGGGCGTACTCCGGGTTGGTGACCACGACCGGGCCCAACAGCTCGATCGCCGCGTAGGGCTTTCCTTCGGCGCCGGTCACAGCCGCGTCGAGCACGGCGAGCTGCTCGGTCCTGAGCGCACTCGCTTCGCTTGGCGTTTGAACCTCTCGGTACTGCTCAACGGCGTTGCGGGCCTCCTCCACCCGGGCTCCCGCCAAATAAAGGTCGACGGCCACGGGGAGGAACGGGGCTCGATAGCGCTCGGGCAGCTCCTCCAGCGCCTGGTCGGCTAGCTTTGCGGCGGCGCTCCGCAGCAGCGCCTGGTCCGCTAGCTCTGGGCTCTCCTCTGCGGCGCTCCGCAGCAGCGCCAGGCGGAGCCGGGCGGCGGAGCCGAACCTGTTGAGCGCGAAGCGGTCGGGGTCGAGGTCGAACTCGTCCAGCAGCTTTGCGTCGACCTGCTCAACGGCTTTCAACTCGGCCTGTGCCTTCTCCAGGTTGCCCCAGGACATCCACTCCCCGGCCAGCAGTAACCGCACGCTCGGATCCTCCGGCTGTCGGGCGTCGGCGGCCTCGAGGTCCTCCCGGGCGGCGACCTCGTTTCCGTCCCTTCGATAGAAGCGGGCCCGCTGGGCCCTGGCCTCGGCGGATTCCGGGTTTTCCTCCACGGCCTGGTTCAGCCATTGCGCTGCCGTATCCGCGGCGGAAAACGAGTCCTCCTCCATGGCCAGGGTGCTCAGCAGCCCGTAGGCTGCCACCTGATCGGGGTGTTCTTTTACCAGGCCCCGAAGTACCTCGTCCGCTTCCTCATGCTTGCGTTGGGCGATCAGCGCCCGGCCCAGCATCAGCGCCGCGTCCGGGTCCGCCGGTTCGGCATCCAGCCTCTGGCGGCAGATGTAGGCCGCCTCGTTGAAGTTCCGGCCCCGCAGGTAGAGCCTGGCCAGCTTCTCACAGATCTGGTCGTCGCCCGGCTTATCCCGCAGGAGCCGGCGGTAGGCCCCCAGGGCTGCCCTGATGTACTTCGCCTCCGGCGGCCGGACGGACAGATTCGCTTCGGCGTACTGGGCCAACATGGTCGCGTCGTCGCGTTGTTTGGAGAGGTAGATCCTGAGGTGCTTGCAGGCCTCCGCCCAGTCCTCTTTCTCCAGGGCGGCCTTGCCCGCGGCCAAGGCCCGGTTCGCCATGATGCGCTTACGTACCTTGTAACCGACGGCGGCTCCGCCCATGAGTAGGGCGGCGACAACCCCCAGAATCACCAGGGCCTTGACATTGATCCGCGCGGGTTGACGTATGTCTCTCATGACGTCCTTCCTTTTCGACATGGATTTGGCGCTCGCCGGCCGATTCGCCGGGACAGGGCGGGCGCGCCACCGATATGATACGCCGATGCCGCCGCCGGGGCCAGAGCGGCTCCGCCTGGCGCCGGCCCAGGGGTGAGCATCAGTACTGTGGGTAGATGCGGTTTGGTGGGCATTGCGCGGTGGGCCGACGATCCGTAGCGGCCGGCGTCTGACCGGCCGTCCGGATCACGCTCGCTCCCGGCCCAGCGTTAACAAACCGCCTGCTGAGGATGTCAGGCCGACGGCCGGCGGGTCCAGTCTTTAGCTCTTCAACCAGGGCAAACCGATGAAAAGCCGCTCCGTTCGCGGTCCCTGGAGGTGGAGCTCCGCGAAGCCGGCAGCCCGCAGGCAGCGCCAAAAAGAAAGCACCGCCTGCCGTCGGCCCCGACGGTGGACGATGCCGAAGAACCGTAAGAAGGTGTTCGCTTTACGAAAACCGACGCCTCATCCACGCGACCAGGCCCAGGCCGATCACGCCCAACAGGGCCGCACCGGGCGCGGGGATGAGATAGAGCTGGTCCTGAGCCAGGCCCCCACCCGTCGTGTACATGTTGAGTACACGCACGTTTCCAATGTCGGCCCATTGGTGGTCGACGGCTTGGTCGTACCAGGTTTCTGCCCAACTTCCGGACGTCAGGCTCCCGATTTCACCCTCGGCAAACCAGATCGCGTGCTGCAGTTGTCCCGCTGACTGCGCGCGTGTCAACCCCGAAGTAGGGTCCGTCCCGGTCAGCGCGTAATGGTACCCACCGAGACTGCCCCGCGCGAAGTGACTATAAAGGTACGCGGTCTCTGGGTTCAGGTCATCACCGACATCCTCGCTGCCTTCGATCGCGTGTGATTGCGGGAAATGCTCATTGTCGGAGTCCCACTGTGGATAATTGTCGCCACTGGTCCACGTCGTGCTGACCTTAACGTCCATGGGCTGGTCGACGTATTCCGTATTTTCCACGCAGAACGTCTGGAACGACTCCGGTGACTGTACGCCCCTTGCCACGTCTGCGTATGCCGAGTTGCTCAATTGAAACGGGTAGCCGTCCCCGTCCTCCTTGATAGTGAACTCGCCGCCGTTGCCGCTGTAGTAGCTGGTTTCCCGGTCATAGTAAATGCGGCCGCCGGAATAGTCGGCCAGTGCGGGTGCGGCCACCAGGCCCAGCACCAGTGCGATCGAGAGGATCCTGATCACTCTCATTTTTTGTCTTCCTTTCACCCCTTGGCGCTTCGGCCCGCGGCCGCGAACGGCCGCGGGTGCTCAGCGCGTCACTTCTTTCCCTACGTGAACCGCCGCCGGACCCAGCCCACCAGGCCCAGGCCGATCGCACCGAGCAGAACCGCCCCGGGAGCTGGGGCCGGGAACGGCCCGAGCGTCAGATTGTCGATGGTGAAGCTCCCACCCTCATCCTCGATGACAATTGACCCGATAAGCGTGTCCACGCCGTCAATGCCGAAAAACCCGCTCTCAATAGCCGTAGTGTAGTCAATGAAACCACCGGATTGATCGTAGGCGGTGAACGTCAGCTCCTGACCGGGGAGGGCCTGGTAATCGATGCCCGCGGCTCGAACAGCATCGTTAAATGTGATGCTGATCACGCCGTCCAAGACATCGATCAGCCTATTGTCGCCTGGCGCACCTGGTACGCCCCAGTCGTCGTCGGGCGCATCAGGGAAGATAATCCCCTCGCCAAACAGGATCGTCGATTCGGAAATGAGTCCAAACACGCTGTCAAAACCGACGACCCTCTTCGGACCGGGGATTTGCGATGGGTCGGTGATGGCTATGTCCGCCACGGCGCTGACCGGCAGGGGCATATCGACGACCCACATCGAACCGGGGATTCCCGGTGGCTCGGTGATGGCTATGTCCGCCAGGGCCGCCACCGGCAGGAGCATCAGCACACCCATCAGGCCCGTTATGGGCAACAGGCCCGTCAAACGTTCGCGTCTCAACATGGCTGTCTTCCCTCAGCCTACCACTGATCGGCGGGAAAGGTCGATCCAACCGCGCCCTTGTTGCCTACCCAAACCGCCGCTTGACCCACACGACCAGGCCGAGACCGATCACGCCGAGCAGCACCGCACCCGGGGCCGGGACGGCGCCGATCCAGTCGCTGCCTTGTCCATCCGGCCCGGTGCTCTGTATTTCGGCCACTGACAGGTAGGTGCCTTGGCCGCCACCTACCTCACTGAAGAGGTTGAAATCACTCGCCGTCAAACCGGAACCGGGATGTGTGATGGTGTACACTGAAGTACTGCCCGCAATCCCATCTCCCCCCGGCGCACCCAAACGTGACCCTGAAGGGGTCGGGAACTTGATCGCCATATCGAAGTCGCCGTCTCCGTCGGCCTTCAGGAGTGAACCGGATCCGCTCGGATCGACGGTTACGCTGTGAGCTACGACCCCAGATGACCAATTGAGATCGCTTGCGCTAAGACCCAGACCGTCTGTGAAGTTGAAGGCCCAGCCGAGCGAACCGTCGATCCACTCGTCGTCCTCAAGGTACGTGGCATCCATCGTTAATGTGACCTCGTCCGTGCCTGTGTCCTCGAACGTTGCCACCAGGTACCCTGCCGCTGGAACGTCGCCGAAATGGACGTTCAGGGTTAACATCAAGTCTGCCCTGGCCGGGCCGACAACGCCGAGCACCAGAGCGATCGAAAGAATCGAAAGAAGCGTAATTGTTGTTCGGTTCATTCTTATCCCCCCTCCATATCTTAGCCCGATCACCTCGGCGCCCGCCGCAACACGTCGCACCGAGCACTGCCTGCTTTTTCCCTCATCCATTCGCGCTTCGGCCCGCGGCCGCGAACGGCCGCGGGCGCTCGGCGCATCACTCGTCTCCTTACGCAAACCTACGCCGGACCCAGCCGACCAGGCCGACACCCATTACGCCAAGCATTAGCGCCCCAGGCACGGGCGCGCCCATGGCCTGCGTACGTGTAATGTCCCAGCCGGTGGAGCCGATCGTCCACCCATTTGCCATCCCAGCCTGCTTGAAACGCCTCTTGGGCGAATATTCCGCCATCGCTCCCGAACGCCGCGAGCTGGAAGATCACCGGCTCCGGCAGCTCAGACGCAAACCACAATTCAAAGTCAAGGGTATCCACGGGGTCGCCGATGGCGCTCGCCGACGCCGGAGTCTGCCATACGATATGCCAATCCTGCTCACTGGGCAGTCCACGGAATGCGGGCAACTCGAACGGTCCTCCAACGCCTACTTGAACGGTCACCAGGTTGATGGAACCCGCGGTGGAGCCATCGTACACGAGCCCCTGTCCCCAGCTCTCGCCCGGAATAGGATCGCCCGACGTATAAAGATCCGCCCAAGCGCTGGGGCAGGTTGCAACGACAAGGATCGCGACCCCGCAAATCTTCAATCTGGTCATATCAAACTCCCCCGGGCGCACTAACGAGCATCAACGCGCCCTCTTGGGGTTTGTTCCAAAACGCGAATGGTCGCCCGCCGCCGCGAACGGCGCGGCGGGCGATCAGACTCACGCGCTCCTTACTCCTTCCGACGCCTGGCGATCCAGCCGACCAACCCCAGGCCGACCGCACCGAGCAGGACCGCGCCGGGAACGGGGATCTGGAGGCTCTTGTCCTTGCTGATGAGGAAGGAGCCGTCGGCGCCGAGCGTGAAATCCCATTGGTACGCAAAAGTCGCGTCCGTGGGACCCAACGGCCCCCCGAAGTTATCCAGGGTCGTGGGCCCCCCGTCGGTAAGCGACGACAAGGTATTGGGGTAGACATTAGCTTCAAGGCGACTAGGAACCGGGGTGATGATGTTCTCACTAAACGTGGGACCCCCGGCGTCAGTTTGTTTCCACGCGTTGGGGTTCAGCGACCATACCGTGTCGTGTCCAATGGTCCCAATCAGATCGTAGTCGCTGTACTGGAAAAAGTGGAAATCAAGAGCGCTGCCCGAGAGGTTTTCGATCATGATCTCTTCGTGGACGTCCGAAAGGCCGCTTCCTGCCGTCCCACCGGTCAGACCCATGTCCACGCTGATCCGGAACTGGCCGGCTGACGTGAACCAATTGAACCAATGGTCCATATTGCCATCGCCATCGGTATCAGTGATCACGTCGGTCCCCGCGGTATAGAGGGTGTCAATGGAAGCCTCCGGACCGGCACCACCGACGCGGTACCAAAACCACTGCTGATACATGTGGTCAGTACCGTCCACTTGCCAGTTATACATCCCCGACGGACTGCCCGAATTGATATCGACTTGCGAGTTGCCATCGATCAACGTCACCATGGCGGCGTTCGCCGGCGGGACCAACACGAGCAACACGGCCCCGACCACTCCGGCGAAGGCCACTATTTGCGTTACGCGCGTTATCTTCATGATGATTAGTCCTTTCTTCTCCTACCATGCTCCACCACCGCAAACGGCGGGGAGCGAAAAGCCCAAGGTTCTCCAGAAAAAGTGTTTCCGCTGAGATACAAGCCCTTTGCAGGATCCCGCGTCCGGGTTCACTGCAAGAAGGCTGCGTGGGCCTTCAGGAAAGGGTCGGCGGGCCGCGGGGTGCGGCGATGATGAGGAAGAATTGTTGGGCGTCGCAGCGCGGGCGCAGCTCGCGCCGGACGCGGTAGAGGTAAGGACGCTCGCCGGCCGGCTGCTCGAAGCAGCACGGCGGCGACGCGCTGAGATTCAAATCAAAGGGCACGGCGTGGCCGATCTGGAGCGGGCCACCCGTGTGATACCACTCGGGCAAAGCACCCCAGTGGAACTGCCGGGCGGAGCGCACCAGGTGCCAACCGCCCATACTGAGCACGGCCGAGAGGAACAGGCTGGCGCTGCCGGGCAGCCCGGGAAGCTCCCGGATCTCTCCATGCGTAGAGAGAACCGCGCTGCTTGCCGGGGCCGGTACTACGGGCCCAAATGGATCGCCATTCAGCAGGTCGGCCGCACCAAGACCGGCAAACGAAAACTCGCCGCCATAGGAAGGTCGGCCCAGGTCAGTGGCTGGTAACGCAGTCGCGTTGGCCTCAGGCAGACCGGTCGCGCCGACGAGCGCGTCCGTACCAGGCGCTATGGCCAAGTGCAGGTCCGCGCGCGCGTTAGACGCAACGGCTAAACAAGCCGCAGCGCCAATCAGCACTACTAGGTGTGCCTTACGCAAACTAGCTCCTTCCCCGCTTCGCAGAGCGGCGATCAGGACGTGCGCAAAAGCGTTACTGACTAACGTGCAACGTACCCGGTCCGAGAACAGGTGTCAAGGCCAATCTACAAAACGCGAAAAAAAAGTTCCAGGCCGGCACCGCGGGCGGGTCAGGCGGGGCGGCAGGCGGGCTGGCTCGGCCCCGCTGAGGTAGCAGATTCGCGATACCAGGCCTTGATTGGCCGTTGTAGCACGATAAGTGCCACTAGGGCTGGAAGTCAGTCGGGCAACACGCCGTATCAGGAGCCCGCCCCGCCCGCGCAGAGTACTGCTTGATCCAGCACACGAGGCCCCCGCGAGCCCATCGAGGAGCATGATGCCGTAGGTCATTCGTCCCTGGCCATCGTCCGGGCGACGACCAGCCCCGCGGCGATCAAGGCGGCACCGAGTAGCGAACCCGAAACCTGGTGCCACCCGAAGCCCGGGGCGTTGCCTAATCCCAGCCAGTCGGCCAGGACGGTCAACAGACCGATGAACAGCCCGATCACCGACAACGTCGGGATCCGCACGACCGCGCCGATCAGGAGCAAGATGCCGGCCAGGCCCAGACCCAGAAGCTGTTGCCACCCGAATCCCTCGGAGCTGCCAAACGCCAACCAGTCGGCCGCCGCGGATATCACTAGCACAAACAGACCCACACACAGCAGGATCGCCGCACGGTTCGCGCCCCGGGCGCGGCGCGGTCCGGCTTGCTGGTCGTCCGCAGCGCACAAGACGCAGAGAAGCGGCATCGTCGGGTCTGGCGCCTCTTTGTCTGCACCGGTGACGCTCAGTGGCGCCCCGCACTTTTCACAAACTAGTTCTGGCTCGCTGATCATGGTCCTCGACCACCGGTCGTGCCATGCCCTACAACTCACCGGCGAGTACGACAACGTGCCAGGGGGCATCATGGTCCAGTCCGCAGAGCTTTGGAAGAGGGGCCCGGCCGTTTTACCGCTCACCGCGACAAGCCCCGCGGTCACCCGGCCCGGGCGGGGCACCGTCGGCGCTCAGGCCGCCCTGCCTGGTAGTTGTCCGCGCCCGATCGATGTGAGCCGCGCCGCCTTACGCCGCGTGTGATTGTGCCACCGCTTTGGCTGGGCCTGCATGTGGCGCGGACGTATGTCCAAGAAGGACAAGCAGTGCTTTGTCAATGGGTTCGTTTCGCAAAGATGGCCGCCGGTTGTCCGCCAGGGCCGCAATTCGGCCAGCAACACACGTCGCGGAGCGGATCGAACGAACGTTCGAGCACGAGTCGCTGCTCGCGGCGGACCCTGGTCCGGCGACGGCGTAGAGCCATGGGCGAGATGCTCGACGTCTGTGCCGAGCCGGCGGTGGCAGAACGGTTGGATCGCCGGCTGGCATCGCTGCGGACGGCGATGCGGAGCCGCTGGCTGGCGCTCGGCGAGGTGCTGGTGGAGATCCAGGACTCGTTGGCCCACCGGACGCTGGGGTTCAAGAACTTCCAGGCCTACCTGGCCGACCGGCTGGAGGTCAGCCCGCGCTGGGCCATGTACCTGATCAACCTGGTCCGCAAGATGCGCGACTTCGAAGTCGATCGGAAAGACCTGGTTCGGCTGGACATTTCCAAATGCCTGGAGATCTTCCGGCTGCAGGACGCTCGGATGGTTCGCGAGCTGGTGGAGCAGGCCCACGCGGCGAAGCTGACGCTCTCCGAGATCCGCCAGACGGTCCAGCGGGCCCTGGGCATTCGGCCGATCTCGAGCGACGAGGTGGTCAAGAAGCTTTGGGCTTTCCCGTTCGATCAGTGGCTTGTGATTGAACGGGCCATCCAGCACGTCCAACGAGGGGGACCGGTCAGTGACACCCACGCCCTGGAACTGATCTGCGCCGACTTTTTGGCCGGAGTGCAACATGAAGGGATCGAAGCCCGGGCTTGTTGACGCGGCCTTGCGGCTTGCGGCCCTGGAGCGTGACGACTGGCAATGCCAGCGCTGTGGCAGCGCCGGCCCGCTGCACGTGCACCACATCCGCGGCCGGTCGCAAGGCGGGCCCGATGTGGCGGAGAACCTCCTGACCCTCTGCTGGCGGTGCCACGAAGAGATCCACATGACCGGCCGGTGAATCTCGCTCTGCCTGCGGTCCGCACGCTCAGGATCGGCTCCTGACCGGCTCGTCTACCACGAGTCGGGACATGATCCACAGTTCAGCGACCAACACGACCACAGCCAAGGGCATCATGGTCAACCCCGCGAAACCGTGGAAGAAACGCTCGGCGGTCTCGCTGCTTGCTACCAGATAGAGCACGGCGGTCACGACGAGGCGGATCAGGTTGCAGAAGATGGCGACCGGGATGCTCGAGAGCACCAGGGTCACCTTCTGCCAGGAGGGGCGCTTGACAAGGTACGCCAGGGTGGCCGCCACGATTACAAACGCCGTCAGCATCCGCAAGCCGCTGCAGGCCTCGGCGACCGCCACGGACACCTCCCCGTTGAGCACCATGACGTTACCCTCGCGGACGACCGCAAGCCCGAACAGTTCCAGCATGAAAACGGCGCCGACGGTGGCCAGATTCTGGAGAGGGCCGGCGATCAGGGTATGGACGCGCCCGGGCAGCGGCACCATGAGAAACAGGAACAACAGGATCCAGCGGACTTCGCGCGTCACCTGTCGGCCGGCAACGAGCAGAACGACCCCGACCACAGTCAGGACCAGCGAGTACCGCTCGGCGGACTTGAAATAGAATAGCAGACCGAACGCCCGGGCAGCCTGAGCAACGAGGACCACGCCCACACCCCACCAGCAAGGCGATACTCGACATTTTGACAGGGCGCCTCGCGTGTGCCAGAGCAGGTAAGCGGCGGCCAGCGGAACCAACGCCCCGACGGAGTAATCGTCATCGGTTCGCCAGTCATGGATGAGTTGATCGATCGTCGGCCAGTAAGACCAGAGCAGCACGACCGGCAACAACGCCAGCAGGGCCCCGGACTTTAGGATGTCCCATCCGCGGCTGGCAGACGCTGCGTGGGCTGCGGGTTCCTGCGACCGCCCCATGGTCACTCCTCCCACTCTGTGTGGATTCGGCGTGTCTGATTCAACGCCCCAAAGCTGCCCGTCGGCCTGTGCTGGCACCAGGGGGGTAGTTCCTTCCCCATGCGAGAAGCCTCCGCCTGACGACTCAGACGGGCTCCACAACAACCGCTCAACGAGGCCAGGCCAACACAATCAGCCTGGCGTCTGGTTCGCCTGTGGACCCACCTGTTCAAGGGCATTGGTGATCACCGTCAAGATCCCTGGTGCCGACTCGGCAGCGAACGCTCGGACCGACCCCTCTGCCGATCGCCTGGTGGCGCCGTCGCCGCTGGCGACCTCCACTTGGGCGACGTATCGGAGGACGCCCTTGGGGCGCCAACCCGAGGCGCGGAGCTCTGAGGGGCTGTGACCACGCCGACCGTCGATGATGTAGTAGCTCAAAACGGTGACGCGCTCCGTCTCGAGATCTCCACGGTGGAAGCGCGAGATGCGGACGGGCAGCGACGAGCCGTCCGCTGCCTCCATCGTGGCCGTGTACGTGTCGTCGGGCGTCCAGCCGTGTGCAAGATAGCACACCTGCGGTCGATGGGGGACCAAGTCGCGCGCGGGTACACCGTATGCGACATCCCTTCTTCGCAGCGCCACGAAGAGCTCAACTGCTTCCCCGCCTCTGGACTTGTACAGTCGATTCAGATGGTCGTCTGCATCTAGGACCTCGATAGTCCCCGCGTCAAGCGGACTGTCCTCTCCCGACCAGTCGCCCACCTGAAGCCGTAATGGCGCGAGGCTGCCTGCTGGCAAGGGGGGGATAGCGATCCAGTCCGCGTGGCGCGACGCCACGGCTCGATACCCTAGCCCGCTGCCGAGCAGCAGGGCGAGCGCCGCCACCGCAGCAGCCCAAGAATGCCGCTTTTTGGGATTGTCAGTCTGCTTCGTGGTCATACGTAGTTCACTCACAAGTATCGCAGAACGTTGCCGGGGGCGGCACTGGACCTGACGGCCTCCTTGGCGCCGGTCCACGCAGATGCCAAGGGCCGCCCTGGCGAACGGGTGCAAACGGACCTCCATCCTGATCGCCCTGCGCCACGATGACGACGGCCCCATGTCCTCTGCAGGGGTCCTTTCGCGGAATCATAGTGTTGTGATCAAAGCGAGACGAGTTTGTGTGGAATTCGGGCTTTGAGGTGCCGATAATCATGCGCGCGTATGTGGGATCCGATAACATCACGGTTTGGCGCCTTGCAACAGCGATTCGCGTCTCGTGCAGCCGAGGCCGCCCCGCCCGGGGCTAGCAGCGCATCGTTTCTATGCATCCCTCCTAGACAGCCTAATTTGACAGAACCTCCCAGTGTATCGTACACTCGCAATCGTTGGACAAGTCACCCCGCGCGGACCCCGCGGAACCATCGCCCGAGGAACCCTCGCCGAGGGAGAGAGGCAATGCGTTCGCGCCAGCGCGCCCTCCTAAATGGTCTACTGTTATTCTCATTCTTTGGCTTTATGATCGTGGGCACCGGGTGCCAAGGCCCGGCCTCGGCATCTGCAGCCGACGACGCCTCCGCAGCTACGGGCACTCAGTCCGAGTCTGACGACGGCGCCGACCCGGGCGTACAAACCGACGGAACTTCCGATGCTGACGGCACGGTGACGGACGCGGGAGAAGAGTACGGCGCGTACACGATCGTTGCATCGCCCAGCGTTTCCGGGCCTCCGGGTGAATACGCGTTCGAACTGGTCGCCATGAAACCAGGGGGCCGCAGCGACCTGAGCTTTTTCTGGGATTTCGGAGACGGCGAGCTCCACGAAGGTACCAACCTGACCTACGCGTTCCCGGCTGGCGGAAGCTACCTCGTGACCGTGACCGCGGTCACTTCACGCGGCCGGACCCCATTCGTTCTTACGCTTCAAGTCGAAGTAGATCTGTCCGACCAAGCGCCGGTGGCTAGAGCCGGCGACGACCAAACCGTCGACGAAGGCCTACAGGTCTGCCTAGACGGGTCGGCCAGTTTCGATCCCAACGATGACCCCCTCAGTTTCGAGTGGCAGCAGGCCGCCGGGGTGCCGGTTTCACTCTTTGACACCACGGACCCCGCCGTGGTGTGCTTCAACGCGCCGGACGTCGACGAAGACGAGCAACTCCTCTTTCGCTTGGAAGTGAGTGACGGCGAGCACACGACTGAGGACACGGCCCAGGTGACTGTGCACTACCTGATCGACCCCGCGTCCTCTCTGTTCGCCGATGCAGGACCGGACCAGGAGGTGGTCGAGGGCAACCTAGTCATCCTCGACGGGAGCAACAGCTACGGGTCCCAAGGCGCGGAACTCACCTTTTGGTGGACGCAAACGTCCGGCCCCCAGGTTATGCTGGAAGAAGCGACCTCAGCGGTTGCACGCTTCATCGCCCCGGAGGTTGACGAGGATGTCAGCCTGACGTTCACTTTGACCATCTGGGAAGGCGAGCTGAGCGCGGAGGGCTCCGTTGAGGTCCGGGCGATTCGTCTGGTCGATCCGGCTTCGGAGGATTGCCCCGTCTTGTTCACGGTGGCCGCCGAGGGTGCCGAGCCGTCCGACCTGGTTGAAGGGCCGACCCCACTGACGGTAACCTGTACGGTTAGTCCCGTCGAGGGTACCGAGCTTCCGGAGGGGACCTACACTTGGCTGTTTGATGATGTCGAGGACTCGGGACCGGTGAGCACCCACGCCGAACGTGACCATGTCTTTGTTGCAGTCGGGAGGCACACCGTTGGCCTGATGTTCACGTTCGCCGGCGCCACCGTACCGCTGAGCTGTGTCAGCAGCGGGACGGGCGACGGCCGGGTCGGGGTGATCGTCACTGACCCGGGCGGTGGCGGAGGAGGTGGCGGCGGCGGCCTGCCTCCAGCTTTCCTATGCGCGACCGACGCCGATTGCGATGATGACGGTCTGTTCTGCAACGGTGCGGAAACTTGCGTGGATGCAGCGTGCCAGTCGAGCGGCGATCCCTGCACCGACCCCGCCTTGCCGTATTGCGACGAGAGCAGCGACTCGTGCGTCGAGTGCCTCGTCGACGGCGATTGCGACGACGGCCTGTTCTGCACCGGGACGGAGACCTGCGTAAGCGGAGCGTGCCAGTCGAGCGACGGTCCCTGCACCGACCCGGCTTTGCCGTTTTGCGACGAGACTAGCGATGCGTGCGTCGAATGCCTTACCGACGGCAACTGCACCGACGGCCTGTTCTGCAACGGTTCTGAGACCTGCGACGCCACCGGTACCTGCCAACCCGGCGCCGACCCGTGTCCGGGCCAGCTATGCGATGAGGCCGATGACGTGTGCGTTGAATGCCTCGACCACACCGACTGCGACGACGGGCTGTTCTGCAATGGCGCTGAAACGTGCGCCGACGGCGCCTGCCAAGCGGGCGATGCGGTGGAGTGCAACGATGGCGTTGCCTGCACGACCGACTCGTGCGACGAGGCCACCGATTCCTGCGTCTTCGAGGCGAACGACGCGGCCTGCGACAACGGCCTGTATTGCGACGGTGCCGAAGTCTGTGATCCCCTGGCCGGTTGCCAGCCCGGCGATGACCCCTGTCCGGGGCAGATGTGCGACGAGGACACCGACACCTGCTTCGCCCCGGCCTGCACCGTGGACGAAGACTGCCCCGACGACGGAAACCCCTGCACCATGAGCCCTGTTTGCATGGACCACACCTGCGTGTACCCGCCGGCCGCAGCCGGCACGGCCTGTGGCGATCCGAGTGACACTGACTGTGACGACCCCGACACCTGCAACGGTGCCGGAACCTGCGTGGTTAACCACGAGCCCGACGGCACGACCTGTCCGGACGACGGGAACGATTGCACGGACGACACCTGCAGCGCCGGCACCTGCACGCACCCAAACGAGCCGGCCGGCACGGCCTGCGGTGATCCGAGCGACACCGACTGCGACGACCCCGACACCTGCAACGGCGCCGGGACCTGCGTGGTCAACCACGAGCCCGACGGCACGGCCTGTCCGGACGACGGGAACGATTGCACGGACGACACCTGCAGCGCCGGCACCTGCACGCACGCCAACAAGCCGGCCGGCACGGCCTGCGGTGATCCGAGCGACACCGATTGTGACGACCCCGACACCTGCAACGGCGCCGGGGCCTGCCTGGAGAACCATGCGCCGGACGGCACGCCCTGCGACGACGACCTGTTCTGCACCGGGACGGAGACCTGCGTGGGCGGAGCGTGCCAGTCCAGCGGCGATCCCTGCACCGACCCGGCTTTGCCGTTCTGCGACGAGGACAGCGATGCGTGCGTGGAGGGCGGTACCGGAGGCGGTACCGGACCTCTACCCGTTCTGAACATTCCAACGCCTGCCGCCGCGCGTATGTCGCCGTGCCCGGTAGTAGCATACATCGACCTTGGACGCGTGAAGCTGTCGCTAGTCAACGACAATTTCACCTGGGCCGCCAGCGGCGGTAGTGAGTATTACCTCCAGGCGGAAGGCGGCGGCGAGCCGGTGCTGAGCGACTCCGGCGCCCCGCCGAACAACTTCAAGGTCTACGAGAAGTACACCGAGAAGAATGTCCGCACCGGCACCTACCGCTGGACGCTCAGCTCTAGCGGGACGAATGAGTACTATCTCGAGGCATCTGGCGGGGGAGCGCCGGACATCGCAGATTCCCTCGTCCGCGGCGGGACCGAGGACACCACCTGCCGGCTCGATGGCGCCGAGGCTGACAACGATATCCTCGGAACCATGCCTCCCGACTGTTGGGGCTGGGGGGACAACGACGGCCTGGGGTTCCACACGCTGTACGTGCGGTTGGCCGATGAGACCGATCCGGATACGAAAGCTGACGGCTACGTCGATTTCACGGCCTACTACAGTTACAGCCAAGGCACGCCCGGAAGCTTGGCCCCCAAGGGCTTCGCCTGGGCGAACTATGATGGACTCGGCTACAACGCCCTTTACGTGCGCACGTCAACCGACACGGATCCAGACGCGCTGAATCCCGGTGGCATTCGTACCACGTTTGATGTGAGTACGACGGGCACCAGCGACAACTACGACTGGCATCTGTCCAAGGTCGAGTGGTCGATTTCGCGTGCCGGGGGCTTTGCCGGCTGGGACGACGCCTACCGTTACACCACCGACCCCGACCCACGGCGCAACGCCGGCCCTGTTGATCTAAGCTCGTTCGACAACGTGCAGGGCTTCTGCATGGGCTGGGTGCTGACGGAAGGCAATTGGACCATCACGGTTCGCGTCACCAACAAAGATGGCGAGGTCGCCACGGTCAACAGCGACCCGATCACGATCGTGCCGAATACGCGGACCGTCGTCACGATCAACAGCGCCGGCGGAGCGGACTACTCCAGCCTCGCCGCGGCGGTCGCGGCCCGCGGAACCACGGATAACGTCCAGTATGACCTCGCGGACGGGCACACGGAGACCGTAACGAGCATAATCACCGTTTCTGGTGACAGTCCCTTCATTCGACACGCGGGGACCGGCACGCAGCCCGTCCTGTCAGGTTCGATCGGTCAGTACTGGATTATTTGCAACACGCCCTCGGAAAACTTCGTCCTGCGCGGCCTCAGGTTCACGCCGACCGCTATCGGCGTGGACAACGCCTTCAACTTCTCTGGTACGCACTGGGCGCTCGTGGACAGCACTTTTGACGGCGAGATTGCCGGCACGGGGAATCGCTTCAACCACGTGATCAAGGCGGGCGGCAATCAGACCGACGAACAAGGTTCCTACGGCATCATCCTGAACAACTTGGGCGGCGACACGCGGTGTTACTCTTTCGTCATGGACCTCAAGTCCGCGGACCGCCACATCTCTCACGTGCTGATCGGTAACCAGTTCGGTGCCTCGAGCAACGAGTCCATCGTGCGGTTCACCGCCGCGATGGACTACAGCAACACGATCTATAACACGCTCGATTTTACGAACGATTCGTTTCCAAAACATTCGCTACGCCTCGTGGGGCAGGGGCAAGGGTCCATTTTCCCGTCCCGTTACCACCACGCCTGGCGGAACAAGCTGATCAAGGGCGGAGTCTGGATGGGCTGGCAGGGTAATCTGCGCGGGCAGGGGGTCTATGGGTTGAAATTCCACTGCAATTGGTGCGATCTTTCTCAACCGGGCAACAATGGGGGGATCGTCGTAAAGGGTGGGGCCCAAAAGGTCATGATCTCCAACAACATTATCGAGGTCGCCGATGCTCCTGGCATCGGGGGCTCAACCACCAATGAATCGGCATTCCCGAACAAGGACGTACACCATTACTGTAACACGATCAATCAGAACTCAGAATTGGTGGGCAAGGCACCGCTTGCCGGCATGGGTGGACATGCAAGTGACTTCTGGGTCAAAGCCAATCTTGCCATAATCCAAAACACCGCTAATTATAACTTTAACAACTACACCCTCGACGGTCCTGTCCTCACCGGCTCTGATGACAATGTGTATTCGAAAATCGGGAGTTACGCCTTCGGCCGACTTGGGACGATCGAATACATGTTACTTGAATGGAACGCGCTTTCGTTCGTGGGTACCGACCAAGTCCTGGATACTGCGCTCGATGCCAACAATGTGCCAAGCCCGCCGACGATAGTGGATACGCCGCAGGGCGTGCACGACGACTACTATGGGAACCCGCGCGGAGCGACGAGCTGGGCGGGGGCGGTCAGCGAGGTGCCTTAGGCAGCCTGGCGCACAAATGTGCCCTGCAGCGAATGAACCCGTTCACTGGCACGCCGGACTCTCAAGGCGCCGTGCGTACTGGCGGCGCGAGACAATCGACAGCATGCCAACATCTTCTCGGCTCCGACGGCATAGCAGCCTACTGAGTTCAGTCTATTTCCGCCCCACGATCACAAAAGCGCCCCGCAGGTTGAAGAGCCAGAGGTTCAATGGGCGAAACGGGATGCGGTTCAATAGGTTCAGCGGGAATCTGCGAAACGAGTGGACCAGCTTCGTCTGGAATCCACATGACTCCATCAGCCGTTTCGCGCTAAACGGGTCGAGTTGGCGCTCGCAGTACTCGCCGGTGACCGGATTTCGGCACCATTTGTGTTCCGGCAGGGTCGGCAACTCGGTGGCAGCACAGTACGTTTCCGCGATCCGCCCGATCTCCGGCTCGAGCAATCCCGCCGTCGCAGCCACAATCGCCGCGACGTCTTCATCTGACAGAAGCGGGTTGCTTTGACGCGCAATCTCCTCGCGCATGACGGCGTAAGGCTTGATGTGCCGGTTTTCGATTGGCCGCTCCTTCTTGAGCCTATCGATGTACGCTTGGGAACGATCTCGCTCCTTCCAGATCTTCTGCAGGGTCTTGAGTCTCTTGCGATTGAGAACGTTGTTGTCGTTTGCAATCACGCATCGCCCCCTCGGCTTCAACACGTGGAAGCAGACTCGAAACATCGAGTCCAAGTCGTGCACGTGCTCAATCGTCTGGTTACAGACGATCGCATCAAACGACCCGGCGGGCAGGTCGGCCGTGCAGATGTCCCCTGTAAGGGTTTCGACGGACACTTTCGCACCCAGACGTCGAACGGCCTCGATCCGTTCCTGCACTGGCAGCGTCATGCTCTCCCGAATGTCGTTCGCAATCACATGGTTGGCACCCAGCATCGAGATCGCTAGCGCCTGCCACCCAAAGCCGCAGCCTACGTCTAGAACGCGCGCGTCGTACATTCCGCCGAGTCGCATCAGATACTGCATAAACCAGAGGTAGCGGCCGGCGACAGCCGCTTGCGCTTGTCGCAGCAGAGCACCTCCATACTGCCGGAGATCTGGGTTGTCCGATCCCCGAATGTACTCAGCGATCCAGCGCTCCACTTCGCGAGGATCGCTGCGCGCCACGGAAATACTCTCCGCTGGCATCTTTTGCCTCCTTCGACGCAGCGCCTTCGAATCCACTCCGAAGGCTCGGCTCCCAATCTGCGCATAACGCCCCGAACACGTCTGGTGCTAGCAGCCCGTTGAAAAACTCGACGTTGCTTCCCGGGCCCGCGGTCCTCGGCGTTCTACGGCCGCCACGGGGGGTCCGCCTTCGTCGGACTACTTCTTCAACCGGCGGCTAGGGCGAGCGTCAAGTCCTCGCCGGAATGGATGTGCCGCGTTCGATGCACGCGCGCAGCGCATCAAGCAATTCGGCCGAGGCGTGCGGAAGGATCCGGCCGGCCGGGCTGAGCTGTTCCATGCGGTCGAGACAGGTGGTCAGCTCGCTCTCGTCGCCGGCCACCGTGATTCCGCAAAAAGCGAGGCGTCGGACCGTAGCGAGCTGGTGGTCGTTGCGCGTCTCGCCCAGCGCGGCGCGGCGCGGCATCACCAGGATCGATCTGCCCGCCTCCATGGCGGTGAAGATGGTTCCGATCCCCGCGTGCGCCACGATCAGCCGCGCCCGGCGGGCATGTTCCGCAAATTCCGCAGGCGAGACGAATTGCGTGTACTGGATATGCTGCGGGCGCCATTCCGTCGCACCGATCTGGGCGAAGACGTCGTCGCGGCCGCGGGCTGCGGCCCATTCGTCCATCGCGCGCACCAGCCGATCGAAGGGCGTCTGCATGCCCACCGTCACGAAGATCACAATACGCTCCCCTCATAGTGCGGCCCGTTTGACCGCGCCAGTTCCGGCCACTGCGTCAGCCACAGATCGGCGTATGGACCGACTTTTTGCCCTGACAGTGACAATTCCTCCACATTCGCAATGCTGTCAATCCACACCGTTCGCGACCCAAGCAGCTTCCCGAGCCGGATAGCGAGATACCCCGGCGCCGCCCCGGTCGAAATCACCACATGCGGTCGTTCGGTGAGTAGGATGTGTAGGATCTGCAAGGTGCTGATCACGAGACGCACCTTGTTCCACCGCGTTGCATCCAGCACCACCCGCAGGCGTTCACCCGCGACATCCTGCTCGTACGCCCGGTTCACTGTCACATACGTCACGGCGTGCTCCGCGAATGCCGGTCGCAGACGAAGCAACTGCACCCAGTGCCCTCCGCCCGATGAAACCGCGATGATGCGCTTGGGCTTGGCTGATTCTTCCTGTCCCACGATCATGCCCGCGCTGACTCCGGCACCGCCCTCCTTATCGGCCGCGTCGCCGCAATGATTTCGCGATGCAGCGCTTCCACCGTTCGTCGCTTCCCGCGAAGCAGTACCGACCGCTCGAATCGCCGCAGGTACCGCCGGTAAGCCTCATCCCCGTACCTCGGCTCGTTGCGGACCATCGCTCGCAAGTATCCTGCGAGTACCGCGAGTGAGTTGATCGCTGCGGGACGGTCCTTAAGCCGGTAGACTGTGCGCGCCAGCATATACGGTAGTGACATCCCAATGTGCCAGTTTCCCGCGCCACCGCGCATCCGCCCGTAGATGATCCCCTTGTGGCTCGATCCCAGCGGTCGCAGATGTACGACGCCTAGGTCCGGTCCATCCTCGCTCCTAGCGATCCAGCCGTTGAGCCGGCAGACATGACCATCGATCCCGTCCCAGCCGACCTCTCTCACAAACCCATCGATCTCGCGAAAGCACTGCACCCGGTAGAACTTGCTCGGCCCACAGGAGTTCTCATCTCCCCGCTCCTCATGTACCAGTCGGCCAGGCCCCCGTCGCAAGTACATCTTGCCGGAGAAGGTTCCCAGCCGCGGCTCGCGTTCCATTTCCTCGATCAGCCGCTCGAAGTAGCGCGGCGGGAGCTCGAGGTCGCCGTCCAGCTTGCACAGGTAATCGAATTCGTCGAGGTCCACGCTAGCGAGCCCCGCGTAGAATGCGTCAATAACGCCGCGGCCGACCTTTCGCTCGCCGCGATCCTCGCGCCGGACGACGAGGATGAAATCGTGCTGCTGCGCGGCGTTGGCCAGAATCTCGGGAGTCTGGTCGGTCGAGCCATCGTCGACGATCACCCACAGCGAAGGCGGTACGCTCTGCGCGGCCACGCTGCGGAGGGTTGTAGGCAGATACGCCGCCTCGTCGCGGCAGGGTGTAATCAGGACGTACCGGCGACTCGGCGGGCGCTCATCGCCATCCGCTTTGGCGACAGCGTAACGCAGGTTGGACTCATGCATCCGGTGTTCTCGCGATCATCGGTTCCGGATTGGTCAATCGGACAGCATCCATTCGTACGGCGTTCCTTGAAGAACCGATTCTACCTCATCGTAGTTCTCGAGCATGTCGGTCAGCGCGAACGGATTCGTGCGGGAGAAGTTGACGCGCACGTTGCAGGGTTGCAGGTCCAGGAATTCGCAGCATCTGCGAAACGCCGCCGTGGGATCGTTCTGGATATCTCGTTCGTAGCAGACAGGTAGAACCGTTCTGCCCTCCAGGAGCGAGGTGAGGTTCTCGTACGCCTGATCGATGTGCTTGAACCAGGCCGGCAGCGATCGCGGCGTGGGCACCACACCGAAGGAGAAATCACTGACGGCCAAGCGCACTTTTGTTTGCGTGGCCTTCTGGCCGGCTTCGATGTGGTGCATCTTGCGCCGACGTCCCACAAGCCAGGAAACCAGCGTTCGCAGATGGTTCTCGCGTTTCAGGATGATGAAGTGAGTGACGCCGCTGTCCACGAAGTCGTCGACGCATCCCTTCAGATCGGTCCGGATGATCGCCAGGTCCAGGTGGTCCAGGAATTTGGTCTCGAAACCGTAGTACTGTCGGCCCGCGGCCCACATCCTGTGGCGCAGGAATCGTCGGTTGTCAAACTCCCTGATCTTGAGGCCGCGCTCGGCCCAGCGCTGAAAGTAGATCTCCTGGGCCCACAGGATTCTCGGATGCTGGTCGAGCAGGTCTCCAAGAACGGTGCTCCCGCAACGGCCGACATGAAACATCGCGATCGCGCCGGGTCGCCGATGTGCCAGTGGCAGCCCGCAGACCTGGTCGACAAACCGCACGACGCGGCGCGCCGGCCATACCAGCGACGGCGCCATCCGCGACGAGATGGACCGCCGAATCTGTTTTGTATACGGAATCATCGCTTGGATCTCGATTGTCCTACCGGCTTCTCGTGAAGGCCGCGGTGTTATCGCGACTCACGGGCCACTTCCGCGCTCCGGGCGCTTGTGAAAGTGCTCATGGGACGGCCGGTTTGAAACCTTCAGGCGGCATACCCCCGCGGATGACTCTGATGCCACTTCTCGGCGCTGGCCACCGTGTCGCGGATGTCGCTGCACTTCGGCTGCCAGGCGAGCCGGTTCTGCAGTTTGGTCGGATCGGCGACCAGGGCCGGAGCATCGCCGGGCCGGCGAGCGACGAACTCGTGCGGAATCTCTTTTCCCACCACCGCCTCGCACACCCGCAGCACCTCGAGTACCGACTGCCCCCTCCCCGTTCCGACATTGAAGACCTCCCGCGTCTGCGGCGTCGTGGCCTCGATCGCCAATAGGTGAGCCGAGGCGAGGTCGTTCACGTGAATGTAATCGCGGATGCAGGTGCCGTCCGACGTAGGGTAGTCGTTGCCGAAGATCATGATCTTCTTGCGCAGGCCCAGCGCCGTTTGGAGGACGAGCGGGATCAAGTGGTTCTCCGGGTCGTGGTCCTCGCCGTGTTGGCCGTCCGGGCTAGCGCCGGCCGCGTTGAAGTAGCGCAGGAGCGTAAAGCCGAGCCCGTAGGCGTGGGCAAAGTCGCGGATCATCCACTCCACGACCAGCTTCGTTCGCGCGTACGGACTGCACGGATCCTGCGGCGCGTCCTCCTTCATCGGGATCTTCGGCGACAGGCCGTAGGTAGCGCAGGTGCTGGAAAACAGCATGCGCCTCACGCCCGCCCGCCGCATGGCGTTTAGCAGGCTTCGCGTTCCGCCGATGTTGTTCCCGTAGTGGTAGTCCGGGTTCTCGACCGACTCGCCGACACAGGTGGCGGCTGCGAAATGCATCACGGCTTCGATCTTGTGGTCGTCCAAAGCCGAAGAGAGGCTGTCCGTCTCCGCGGTATCGCCCACGATCAGACGACCTTCGGGCACGGCCTCACGATGGCCCTGAGCCAGGTTGTCATACGCGACGGCTTCGTGGCCCTGTTCGAGCAGGTAGCGCAGGCAGGCGCTGCCGACGTAGCCGGCCCCTCCGGTCACCAGAATCCTCATGGATTGCCACCCTTCCTAATCTGCATGCTCAACACACTTCTCGCCGGTCGTGCTGTGCCTCATCATGGTGCGTGTTCAGAATCAGCGCCGCCGCCGCCGGCAGGTCGTCGACCACATAATCGATCGCGGGGTGTTCGGAGTCGACATCTCGGCCGCATCCCGTGCGGACGAGAATCGTGCCGCCGCAGCGGGCATTGCGGCCGGCGAGCATGTCGCTGATCGTGTCGCCGATCATCCACGAGTGGGCGAGGTCGAGGTTCAGTTCGGCCGCGGCCCGCCGTAGCATACCCGGGCCCGGCTTGCGATCCGGATGCTCGATGACCTCAGGATCGGTCTCCGTTGGTGCGACCGGACAGGAATAGATGCCGTCGAGGCGTACGCCGCCCTTGGCCAAGCTGACGTGCATCACGTTATGGATCTCGTTCAGGCCCTTGATGGTCAGCTTGCCGCGGCCAACGACCGACTGGTTTGTCACCACGACGCACGCAAACCCGGCCGCGCGCAGGTTTTGGATCGCCCCGGCGGACCCGTCGAGCAATCGGACGTCGCGCCAATCGGCTAGGTGGTGCACGTGCTCAATCAGCGTGCCGTCGCGGTCGAGGAAAACGGCCGGCTTCATGCTTTGGCCCCCTCCGGTGAGCCGAAGGCGCTTGGAGCCTCCTGCTCGGCCAATCTGAGCGAGTCCAGTGTACCGATGTCGCGATGATAACAATCGCCAAGCCAGCCGCGCATCCGGCCGACAAAACGCGGCAACACGTCGAACCCGAGGTCGAAGACGTTAAGGTCGGCGATTTCGCGGTAAGCCTGGGCGCTCACCACGTAGACGCCCGCATTGGCCAGATCGCTTTTCGGCCGCTCCGGTTTCTCCACGAACGAAACGATGCGATCGTCGCTGTCAAGGTCGGCGATGCCGCAGCGACGCGGCTCCGACGCGTGGAACAGCATCATGGTCATCGGATCGTCGTGAGATGCGTGGAAGCGCAGCAACGCCGCCAGATTGACACTAGATAGGTTGTCCGCGTAAATCAGCAGGCAGTCATCGGCGTCAGCGACCCAGTCGCGGTTGGCATGTACGGTGCCGGCCGAACCGAGCGGTTCAGGCTCGAAGGTCTCGACCACGTGGAACGGTCCGGCGCGGTTGACTTCGCCAATGTAGGCACGGACCTGCTCGGCCAGGTGGTGCGTATTGATCAGCACGTCATAGACACCGGCGCGACCCAGGGCCTCGAACCAGTAATCCAGCAGCGGCCGGCTGGCGATCGGGACGAGGCATTTCGGCGTCGTCTCTGTTAGGGGGCGCAGACGCCCACCCACGCCACCGGCCAGCAGCAGGGCCTTGACACGTCTCACCGTTGTGTCGGTGGCGTCTGTCAGTTTGCCGCTACCTCCCGGACGACGTTGAGCTGGGTCATCTGCTTGTTGCAGTAATCCAGGATCTCCTCGGCCGCCTGAGCACCGCTGAGCCACTCCTTGTACGCCTCCACACTCTCGTAGACGCTGCGTGTCGGCTTCCAACCCAGCGCTTTGAGCTTGCTGACGTCAGAGCAGATGTGCCTGGTGTCACCGAAACGATACTTTCCGCAGGGCTTCGGCTCGTAGCCCTTTCCGCCGAAGACCTCCGCCACCGCCTTGGCGAATTCGATTACGGTGATAGCCTCGTCTCCACCAACGTTGAACATCTCGTAATCGGCCCGGTGATCGTGTAACACGAGCAGGTTGGCGTCCACAACATCCTTGATGTTGACGAAATCGCGCACCTGCTGGCCATCTTCATAGATCGGTGGGTGGCGGCCCAAATGAAAGTGCAGGCAGAACACCCGGCAGGCCCCACTGTAAGCGTTGTAAAAACTCTGCCGCGGTCCTTGCACTATGGAATAACGCATCGCCACACTGGGGATCTCGTACCGTTTGCCAATATGCAGGGCGACGTTCTCTTCAGCGACCTTGCTCAGCCCGTACGGGTTGCGCGGGTTGGCCACGGTTTCATCCGTCCTTTGCCAACGCAGCGGACTACGATAACCCGGCGGGGGCTGGATGTCCCATTCGCCCCGGGCCAGCTGCTCATCGGGCCGAATGTCGGGCAGCAGCGGCTTGCCGTCCGCGTCGTGGTAAAGCCCCTCGCCGAGCGCCGCCTGGCTGCTGGCGACGATCACCTTGCGGACCGGAAGCTTCTCGCGCAGGATCAGCTCGTAGATAAGGGCGGTGGAAGTGACGTTGACGTCGAAGAACCGACTGAAGATCGGTAGGTAATCCTGAAACGCGGCGAAATGGTAGACCACGTCGCACCCGCGTAACGTCTCAAGGAGAACGTCCGCGTCGCGCACGTCGCCCTGGACGAACTCGATACGTGAGTCCAGGTAGGGCGGTTTCTTGCGGCCGCGATGAACCGGCTCCTCGAGGCTGTCTAAAACACGCACTTCGTGTCCCTCGGCCAACAGTGCGTCGGCCGTGTGTGAGCCAATGAAACCGGCGCCGCCAGTGACGAGAATCCTCACACGCGCTCTCCTCTTGAGGACTTGCCCATTATTGGCATTCAGGGGTCCGATCCGCACTCATACCGACAGACGCACCTGGACGATTGGTCTCGCCAAGCAACCATTACACGAACGAGCGTTAGCCTACCCCTCCGTGACGGCCCCGGGGCGGCGTTTGGCTGGGAGGGTACTCGGGCGTTTCGACTGGCTCTCCGTGACGGATGGCTCAACGTGCTTCTGCTTGAATCGGGTGGAAAGATAATCAATCGCTATGCGCGCCTTAAGGGCTTGGCTGACCATGTGGCCGACGGCAAGGTGAATGTCCTCTATCAAACCGTAGTTGTCGCTGGGCACGTTGATGTGCAGGTCGCTCATCGCAGCAATCTTGCCCCCGTCAAACCCGGTAATCGCGACGAGGGACAGGCCGTTCTCTGTTGCCCAGCGGCAAGCATTCACGATGTTGGGCGAGTTGCCCGAGCCACTGATCGCGACAGCCAGGTCACCGGGGCGCCCGTACGACTCGAGCTGGTAGCACAGGAACTGCTCGTACCCGATGTCGTTCGAGACCGCGGTGACCAGGCCCGTATTGTCCAGCAGGCTGATGGCGCGGAGGTGCCTTTGCCCCTCCGCAGCCGCTGTCTTGACAAGATCCGTCACGAAGTGACTGGCTGTGTAGGCACTGCCACCGTTGCCGAAAGCGATGACCTGCCGGTCATCCAGCCAGGACTGGAAAACGAGATCGGTCAACGCGTCGATCACCGAGGCGTCCACCTCGGCCAGGATGCCACGCAATCGATCAAGGTACGATTGAGCTGACTGAATCATGATAGCCCCTCGCTTGGTTGTCTCCCCTCAGGAAAGGTCGGTTGTGAATGAAGATGATTCGACTGCCGCGCTGGTCGATACCGAAGGCGAGCTCGCGCGGCCGACCCAGCGCCTCACGGATTGCATTGTGTCGCTCCGGCGGCGCGATCAGCAGGAGGAAGCCACCTCCGCCAGCGCCCAGCAGCTTGCCGCCCTGGGCGCCGACCCTTCTGGCCGTCTCATACCACTCATCCACCGTTGCCGAACTGATGCCGAAGCCTAGCGACCTTTTGAGCAGCCAACCTTCGTGAAGCAGCCGGGCGAATTCGTCCAGATCGCCGTCGCCGGCGAGCGTACGGCGCATTGTGTCGGCCAGGTCGCGCATCTGCCCAAGGACCGACATGCGATCCTTCGTTCCCCGGCTTTGTTTGCGCAGGATTTCATTTGCATCGCGCTGTTGGGCCGTGTATACGAGCAACGCTTGGCGTTCGAGCTCTGCCAGAACCTCCGGTTTGCAGGGCAGGGGCTCGATGTCGACGGTTTCGTCTGGGTTGAAGCTGATGTACTGTAATCCACCGAAGGCAGCAATGTATTGGTCCTGCTTGCCAATCGGCTTCCTCAGGATATCGATTTCGATTTCGCAAGCTTCCTCCGCCAGTTGTTGATGGCTGGCAATCTCGCCCCGATACGCGTAGAGCGCGTTGAGTACGCCGACGGTGAGGCTACTGCTCGAGCCCATGCCCGTGCCAGCGGGGACGTCGCCGACCGTGGTGATTTCGAGATGACGCCCGAGGCCGGTCCGGCGCAGGGCCTCGCGTACGATCGTGTGCTGGATCTCATCGATGCTGGGGCAGATCTCTGTTTTAGTGTAGGCGACGCGCGTGGTCGGCTCGAAGCGAGGGCTCACCGTCACGTACATGTGCTTATCGATCGCCACCGAGAGCACGGCGCCGAACTCGTGCCGATAGAAGGCGGGTAGATCCGTACCGCCGCCGGCGAAGCTCACGCGATAGGGAGTCTGCGAGATTATCAAGCTCCAACCTCCGTCGGCGCAGAATGCGGCAACTCGTTCATCCCCGCCGACACTGCCGGCTGGCCGAGCTTGGCCCGAAACTCTGCGATAAGCGGTTCCAGGCAATTGGAGATGTCGAACTTCTCCAGTACGCGCTGGCGCCCGGCTCGAGCCAGGCGTTCGGCCAGCTCGCAATCCCGGCCGAGCCGAAGAATGGCGTCCGCCAGCGCCTCGGCATTGTTGGGCTCGACGAGCAGGCCGGTCTCTTCATGCAGGATGAGATCGGGAATGCCCACGAGGCGCGTCGAGATCGCTGGCAGGCCGCAGGCCATGGCCTCCATGAGCATCTGTGGCAGGCCATCGACGTCGTTGTCGCTCGCCCAGACGCAGGGCAGGCAATACACATCTCCCCCGTGCATGAACTCCGGGATCTTCTCCTGCTTGAGTGCCTCGCCCGTGATCGTCACCCGGTCGGAAAGGCCGAGTTCCCGTGCCTGCTTGCGTAGCTGTTGGTCCAAAGGGCCGCTCCCACCGATGACACACTCGAGAGCGACGCCACGTTCCGCCAGGACCTTGCACGCGTCGATCAGGTACCTGAACCCCTTCTTCTCGACGAGGCGCCCGGACGACCTGATCCGGATGACGCCATCCGAGCGCTTGCGGCTCGCCTCCGGGAGCGAGAACTGGTCCACGTCGATCCCGCAGTAGACGATCCTCAACTGCTCGGGCCGCGCGCCATGCTCGAGATAGAAATCGCGATGGAACGTCGAGATGCAGATGATGAACTCCGCACGGCGAATCTTATCCTTGAGTGCCACCCGGTCCCGGAACAGGTCAGTCGCGTGGCCCGTGAAGCTGAACGGCACGTCCAGCAACCAAGCGGCATACATCCCAATTGTCCCAGACGAGTACGCCCACTGAGAATGAATGTGAGCCGTTTCTTCGCGATGCAGTTGCTGTGCCCAATGCACCGCGACGAAGAAATGAAATAGAGCTGCTACCCGCGCGCGCCGATTCTCGCGATTTGCGATTAGCGCATTCAGAAGCGCCGCGAAGTAGCGTCCCCTGAACCGAACGGGGCCGAGCAGCTGCGACACCACCAAGCCCCAAAGTGGCGGCGCGTACAGCACGTTGGCCGCGGCATTCATCCGCTGGGCCCACTCGGAATCGAAGCACATCTGCCGCAAATGTCGCATTGCGTGTAGCTTGAACGGTACGCCTGCACCGCCGACGACCCGAAGCTCATTTGCCACCCATGGTTGCCCGATGCCGTGTGACGTAATGTAGTGAATTGTCCTCATCGGCCAGTTCTGGTCAGCGGTTCAACATCTGGAGCCAGTACTCGCTCGGTTGAAGCCCGACAGGCGCCGCTAGGCTCCGGCACCCACGAGCGCCGGATGCGTCGCGCGCTCGGTGGCTGTGCATGCGTCCACGACGTCAGCCTGCAGGGCATCGTCGAAGCAGCGCGCCAAGGCTTGGCCCAGCGCGTACCGCGGCCGCCAGCCCAACAACGCCCTCGCTTTGCGATTCGGATAACGCAGCGGTTTCGCGCTGGCGCACAGGCTGGACGGTACGAGCACGGCTGGCACCTTCGCCCGACCGCCAAAGCACAGCCCATTCACAAGCGTCACCATCAGCGCGATTCCCTGGAGCACGGCCCGAGACACCGGAAAGACTCGCGGACGTGGTGCGATCCGATGCCGCAACTCTGCCATGTATTTCTGCTGCGACGGTGGATCATCGTCAACGATGTTGAGGACTTCCCCGACAGCTTCAGGCCGCTCGGCTGCGAGAACGATGGCTTCGGCGCAGTTTTCAACATAGGTCAGTGGCACCGGTGCCCGCGCGCCCAGCCGAACCCACCATCGTCCTACCTGGATACCCAACCTCGTCGTCCACCAATGGTCCTTGCCCCACACCGCGCCGGGTCGGATCACGGTCCACTTCCAGCCATGCTTCTTGGCATGTGCGCCGATTACGCGTTCTTGGATCAGCTTCGTTTGGGCGTACGCGTGCCGCTGCTGAGGCCGACGCTCCAGTGGCGAATTCTCGTCCAACGCCGACCAGCTCGCACACCGCAGGTAGTCGTAAACGGCGAAGGAACTGACGGCGACGATGTGGTCAACCCCCGACTCCGTCATCGCCGACAACAGGTGCTCCGTCGCCGTGACCGTACCTGCGAACCGCGTGTAAAAATCACCGCGCATCGCCGCTGCCAGGTGTATCACTGCATCGATACCGGCGACGGCCTGGTTCAACCCTTCGCGCAACCGAAGATCGCATCGCGCATACTCGACCCCTGCGTGGTTGCGCCAGCCGAGTCCTTCCATTGTGGCGTGCGGCCGAACCATTGCTCGCACCGCGTGTCCGCGGCGCAGCGCCGCAGCGACCACGTAGCGGCCGACAAAGCCCGAAGCTCCTGTCACGAGAAGCTTCATGTGCGGTTCCTCTCAGCGACCAAGGCGTCGATCAGTCGAATCGTCTGGTCCATGTCGTCGAACGTAACCGGCGGCGGCCACGCGCCCCGGAGCGACGCGTAAGTTCCCTTCAGGAACCGGTGCAACCCCTCGTACGTGTTGCGCTGCAGGGTTTTGTTCTTGAAGTTCACGAAGGCCGAACGGACAAACCCTACCCCGTTGGCCAAATGGTCGACCAAGGACGAAAATGGACCGAATCCGCGCGGCACCACCAGACGGAGGTAAGGCTGATAGAACTCGGTC